>OLOX01000695.1_pt1 | contig 34865 bp, 23 predicted proteins | sample 1672091 | NCBI WGS metagenome assembly OLOX01 (sample SAMEA3136644, study PRJEB25190) | human gut metagenome | reverse complement strand
TAAATACTAATATTTTAATAACAGTGGTTAGGTTTTTATCGCACCACTACTAATGAGGAATTAGAAATGAGAAGGGCCGAAATTTTTTCTAATTCCTCATTCCTAACTCCTCATTATTTCTAATTCCTCATTCCTAATTTCTCATTTAACTTTCAGTACTCTGGGTGTGGTGCCGGGGGCGGTGATGCGGAGGAGAAGGACTGTGGCGGGTGCGTCGGCCATGCTCACCGAGGTCGAAGCGATACGTGTTGAGGATACAAGACGTCCGTCGGGAGTGTAGGCTTCGAGAGTCGAGCCGATGGCCTCGGGGACTACGGTGAGGGTGCGGGTCACTGAGTCCCAGCAGGCGTCCGTGGCTACGGTAATCCCCTCAAGGCCGCTGTCGCCGAATTCCATGACACCCTGCTCGCCCATCAGCGAGTTGAGATAGACCTCGAGGGCGGTACGTCCCTCGGGGTTTGTCTTGTTCTGGTCGGCCACGGCGGGGTCGAGCCCCTTGGCGCTACGCTCCCACTCGTCGGGTATTCCGTCGCCGTCAGTATCGGTGGGTACAGTATAGTCGGTCGAGTATGCGAAGAATCCCTCGGCATCCTTCTCGGTGTCTATGATGCCGTTGCCGAGAGCCTTTCCGGCGTAAGTGGCACGTCCGTTGACGGCATCCTCGGCCACACGGCGCTCAACCTTGTCGCGGTTGACTGTCCCGGCATGGGCGGTGACGTATGCGAATGCATCATCAGCCTTCTCGATATTCTCAAGCATATATTTGCTGGGAGTATAGTCGCCTTCGTTGCCTCCGCGGCCATATTTCCAGTATGCGTTGGCCGGGGTGATGCGGGCCGGGGCCTTGATCTGGTCGAGTGTATAGGTCTCGGCCTTCATGGCCTTCCAGTTGTCGGCTGTGGCTGCCGCGAATCCTTCGGCCTTGTTGCCGTCGACAAACCACTTGGCGGGAGCCCATGACGTGGCTCCGTCGCGGGCATAGGATGCGTTGACGAATACCACCGAGCTTCTTGACGATGCGGGGCCCGGCTTGTAGTAGTTGCCCATGAAGTTGCACTCGTGAGCCGAGTTGAGGCCGTTATACTCGTTGATGGCCGCGGTGTTCTCGCCGCCATAGCATGCGCCCTCCTTCGAGTAGTTGTAGTTGACGTTGTTGGCATACTCCATGAACACCACATAGTCCTCGCCGCGGGCGCCGTTTATGCGGGCCGAGCGCGAGTTGTTGTGTGCCAGCAGGTTGTGATGATATGTGGCGGGCGAGCCTCCCCACTGGCATCCATATCCGCGCGAGCCCTTCGAGTGTCCGGCGTCATACAGACCCTCGTGGATTATTGAGTGCTGCACGGTGAGGAAATGCGAGTCGGCGGTGTTCATGTTCTCCTCTACCGACCATCCGAACGAGCAGTGGTCGAAGATGAAATTGGCGCAGTTCTCGGCGCCGAGCGCGTTCTCAGCCAGGATGTTGCCGTCCATATCCTTCTGCCCGACGCGGAAACGCATGTTGCGCACGATAAAGTTCTCGGAGCCTCCGAGATTGACCTTGTTGCGTGTGATGACGATGCCCTCGCCGGGAGCCGACTGACCCGCCAGGGTCCAGTCCTTGCGGCTGACGCGGAGCTGTGATTTAAGCGCGATCTCACCGCTCACGGCAAAGAGGATGGTGATGGGCTCACCCTTGTGCTGGTTGAACGCCCAGCGCAGCGTGCCCTCCGAACCGTCGTCGGCCAGCGATGTCACCTTGACCACCTTGCCGCCGCGGCCACCGGTGGCATAGCGTCCGAATCCCTCGGCGGTGGGGAAGGCTGTCAGTCCGGTATCGGCGGGTTCTGCCTTGCCGGGCTGCTCGCCACCTCCGCCACCATACTGGCTGAGGTCAGAGAGTTCGCCGGGGTCGCTGACGGGGTTGTTGCGGGCATAGTCGGCCTGTGCCGCCGTGACCGGGGTGCCGAAAATCTGCAGCTTGTGCACGCGGGGTGCCTGACGCTGGGCCATCGGGTCGGCATACTGGTTGAAGACGTCGCTCTGTACGGGCGCGCCCTGTATCTCGCCGTCCCACACGCGCCAGCGCAGCGACACGTCAGAGGCGTTGATGACATTCTCCATGAAATATCCCTGGTCGCTGAACACTGTCCAGCCCTGTTTCTGTCGCTCGGAGCCCATCCATACGAGGGGTTTCCAGTCCTCCGAGCCTATCTTGATGTCGCACTTGATGCCGCGGCCCCACGATGTCGACGACCACGACCACTGTATGCGCTCGACATAGGGGATATGGTCTATCTCCATCCATCCGTGCATGCTCACCTTGGCCCCCGAGGCGTCTGTCGAGGCTGCGTCGCGGCACATCTGCACGAATCCGGCCTCGCCATAGGTGGGCACGTTGCGCTCGTTGCGCTCGATGTTGTCCTCGAGATAATGGGTGTGCCCGGCCACGGTCCAGTTGTTCATCGTGGCGGCCGAGTTGCCCGTGGCTTTCTGGTTGTCGTAATACTGGCGGCAGAATGCGGCTGTGGCACCCGCCAGGCCGTTGTACGACTGCTTGGTGGCGAACGTGCAGTTATGGAACATCACGGGATATGTCACGCCCGCGTCGCCACCGAGAGCCGGTACCGAGAGGATGGCGTTGACATAGCCGCCGTCGCTGAACGACGGACAGTCCAGGCCGTATTTGCCCTGCCATGTGGCGGGCCATGTGGCGTCAGAGAAATTGATGTCGATGATTTTGGGAGAGGTGGACGAGTTGCTCCACTGCTCTACCACGGATTCGGGGTCGAGACTCCCCGCAATCGCGCCCCATGCGGCGGGTACGGATGCCGCCAGGACAAGGAGGGTAAGGATTTTCTTCATGGTGAGATTAAGGGTTGGCGTATTAACGGGCAAGGCCGGCCTTGTTGGAGGCGCGGCCTTGCGGAATGTCTGTGTTATGTGTCCGGGAGCGGATTATTCGCCGGCGAGAGCCTTGGCGCGCTCGAGATACTTGTCATAGCTGATGCCCGACTCGGCTTCGAAGGTAGGATAATCCTTGGCCAGTGTCTCATAGACTGCGGCCTCGGCCTTGTAGTCTTTCATCTCGTGGAGCACGGTGGCCTCCTTAAGCATGAACAGGGGAGTGTAGTGGGGATTGTTGTCCGAGATTGAGATTGCCTTCTTGTAGCAGTCCACGGCCTCGGCATATTTCTTGAGGTTGACATAGCAGTCTCCCTCGAGGCTCTTGGCACCTGCGCCGATGATGCTCTCGGAGGGTGAGTAGTTCTTGAGGGCTGCGAGGGCCTCGTCATATTTCTTGTCCTGATAGAGCAGGATGGCGGCGTTGAGGTTGGCGAGATCACCTGCCTTGTAACCGTGGTTGGCGGCTACCTGCTGATATTTGGCCAGTGCGACAGAATCGTTGCCCATGATGAGCTCCATGTCGGCCTGTCCGAGAGCCTCGTTGGCTGCGTTGATGCCCGGCTGGCGGATGGCGTAGACCCAGATGAGGATGAGGGCCACGACGAGGGCGACGCCTACGCACGAATATACTATGAGCTTGGAGTTCTTCTCGACCTTGGTGCTCAGGTCGGTGAGCGTGTCGTTCACCTCGTCGATAGAGGTGCGTGTTTCTTCAGGATGATTGTTATTTGCCATTGTGATTGTGATTTGCTGTGTTGGTTGTAAGGCAGAAATACGTGATGCCACGTTCGGACGGTATTTCCAATGTGCAAAATTAACATATAATTTTCTAAGTATGAAATTTTTGTCGTTGTTTTTTATCCTTTGTGCCGCATTGTTGATAACTTTGCCGCCGTTTTCTAAACATAACAATCATATTTATAAAGTATAATATATGTCAACCTACACAGTTCAGGACCCCCGCAAGGTGACTACGCGCCGCCTGGCCGAGATGAAGGCCAAGGGGGAGAAGATTGCGATGCTCACCGCCTACGACTATTCGATGGCCCGTCTTGTCGACGCCGCAGGAATGGACGTGATACTTGTCGGGGACTCTGCCGCCAACGTCATGGCAGGCTATGCCACGACACTCCCCATCACTCTCGACGAGATGATAATGTATGCCTCGTCGGTGGTGCGCGGCACCCAGCGCGCCCTCGTGGTGTGTGACCTCCCCTTCGGCACATATCAGGGCAATCCGATGGAGGCGCTTGCCTCGTCGGTGCGCGTGATGAAGGAGGCTTGCGCCGAGGCTGTCAAGCTCGAGGGTGGTGTCGAGATAATCGAGGCCGTGCGTAAGATTGTGTCGGCCGGAATCCCCGTGATGGGCCATCTGGGTCTCACACCACAGTCAATCAACCAGTTCGGCACATATAATGTGCGTGCCAAGGAGGAGGCCGAGGCACAGAAGCTCATCTCGGACGCCAAGCTGCTCGAGGAGGCCGGATGTTTTGCCCTCGTGCTCGAGAAGATTCCCGCCGCTCTCGCCGAGAGGGTCTCCAAGGAACTCCATATCCCCACCATCGGCATAGGTGCCGGAGGTGGCTGTGACGGCCAGGTGCTGGTGCTCCAGGATATGCTGGGTATCAACAAGGGTTTCTCGCCCAAGTTCCTACGCCGCTATGCCGACTTGGGCAATGTCATCGAGGATGCCATCGGCAACTATATCAACGACGTGAAGAGCTGCGATTTCCCGAATGAGAATGAGCAGTATTGAACTGGATTAGTTGGTCTATCTCACCACGACCCTCGTCCCTTCAAGGATGAGGGTCGTTTGGTCTGCGAGGGTGCGTATGGCGGCGACAATCGCGTCGCGGCCGAATGTCGGCGTCAGGTTGGCGATGATGTCTGTGACCTCGGCACCTCCGGGTCTGCGGGCATGATAGAGTATGGAGGCGCTGATGTCGGGTGCGCTCTGCGGTATGGAGCTGCGGCGTGCGGCACGGCAGACGTCGCAGGTGCCGCAGTCACACTCGGGCTCCTCGCCGAAATAGCGCAACAGGGTCGATGTGCGGCACACGGTCTGGTCGAAGGCAAATCTCTTGACCGCCTCGATACGACGCTCCATACGCTCGCGCTGACGCTCGTAGACCTCGGTGGGGATGACGAGGTGGCGCGGTTCCTCGCGCGATGTGGTCATATAGATATAGGGGGTAGTGCGTCGCGGGATGTAGTGGATGGCGTGGAGGCGTGTCAGATATAACAGGGCCTCGTAGACGGTCTGGGTCGACAGTGTGAGGTCGCGCGCCAGTGTCAGCTCGCTCACGGGCACATAGTCGGCAAACAGCCCCGTGTATCGCCGCAGCACCCCCTGGAACACCTCGTCGGTGGTCGGGTCGAGGTCGAGCGAATAGAGGTCGTCCTTGTCCATCACCACCATGAGGCGCGACTGCGATGTGGTCTCGGCGATATACTCGAGGTAGCCCGCGCGGGTCAGCAGCCTCAGCGCGCTCTCTGTGGGGACGGGATGGAGCGAGAATGTGCGGCAGAATTTCTCGAGGTCGAACTCGTAGACATGGCCATACCCCTCGCCCACGGCGATGTCGAGAAAGTTGCATGCCATCTCGTAGACATGCGCTATATACCCCTTGTCGGGAAACGCGTCGGCCACTCGGCGTGTCAGCACCCCCTTGTCCTGACGCCCGGTTATGGCCACGGCAAACGAGGGCAGTCCGTCGCGTCCCCCGCGTCCGGCCTCCTGATAGTACTCCTCGAGCGACGAGGGGAGGTCGAAATGCACCACCACCCTCACGTCGGGCTTGTCTATGCCCATGCCGAATGCGTTTGTGGCCACCATCACCCTCACACGGTCGGTTTTCCAGCGGTTCTGACGCTCCTCCTTCTCCTCGGGCGACAGTCCGGCGTGATATGCCTCGGCGCTAATCCCCTCGCGCTGCAGCAGCTCGGCCAGCTCGCGTGTACGGCGTCGCGACCGCACATATACTATGGAGCATCCCTGCGTCCCGCCGAGCACCCGCAGCAACTGTGTCTCCTTGAAGTCGGCGTGGCGCACTATATAGCTGAGGTTGCTGCGGCTGAAGCTGCGTGCAAACACCCTTGGGGCGTCGAAGCCGAGCGAGCGCATTATGTCGTCGCGCACCTCGGGGGTAGCCGAGGCGGTGAGCGCGAGCACCGGGACATCACGTCCTATGATGTCGCGCAAGGGTGCGATGCGCAGGTATGACGGACGGAAATCATAGCCCCACTGCGATATGCAGTGGGCCTCGTCGACCACAAGGAGGCTCACCTTGAGGTTGCGGAGCTCGGCAAGGAATTCCTTGTTCTGCAGCCTCTCGGGCGACAGGTATGCTATCTTGGCTTTGCCGAGGCGGCAGCGGGTCATGGCCAGTTCCTTCTCGCGCCGCGTCAGGCCCGAATGGAACATCACGGCCCTCACCCCGCGGTCGGCCAGGTTGTCGACCTGGTCCTTCATCAGCGATATGAGTGGCGTCACCACCAGCGTTAGGCCGGGCAATATCAGCGCGGGCACCTGGAACGTGATGCTCTTGCCTCCGCCCGTCGGGAGCAGCCCTAAGGTGTCATGCCCGGCCAGCACGGAGTCGATTATCTCCTCCTGCATGGGCCTGAACCCGTCATAACCCCAGTATTTCTTGAGGATGGCGTGTTTCATCAGGCTGTCATCGGCCGGTGCTGATGTCCTTGACCATCAGCTGGATGCTCCGCGTGCCCTTGCGGCGGTTATCCTCGATGGTATAGCAGATGTCGAACGGCTTGCCCGAATGTATGTGGTCGAAATGTGCCACCGAGTTGAAGGCTATGCCGCTGTAGACCTTGCCGGAGGTGTCGTCGACAAAGTCGAGCTTGATATGCTCCCCCGACTTGCCCACAAGTTTGCTTGTGCCGAAATCCCTCACGCCGCGCGTGCAGAACACCGGTTTGGGATTGCCGGGCCCATATGGGTTGAACTTGTGCAGCAGGGTCAGGAACTCCGGTGTGATCTCGGCGAAATTCAGGAATGCGTCGATATTGATGCGGGGCGAGAGCTGTTCGGGCCTGATATGGTCTGCCACATATTGCTCGAAGCGGCGTGTGAACTCGGGGATGTGCTCCTCTTTCAGGCTGAGTCCCACGGCGTATGTGTGGCCGCCGAAATTCTCGAGCAGGTCGCGGGCCGAGCCTACGGCCGCATAGACGTCAAACCCCTGTACGGATCGCGACGAGCCCGTGGCCACGCCGTTGGCGAATGTCAGCACGACGGTGGGCTTGTAGTGGAGCTCGGTGATGCGCGAGGCCACGATGCCGATGATGCCCTTGTGCCAGTCCTTGTTGTAGATGACTATGGACTTGCGCGAGGCAAGGTCGTCGGCCCGGGCGTCGAGCAGGGCTGTAGCCTCCTCGGTTATCTGCTTGTCAAGCTCCTTGCGCTCCTGGTTGTGGCGGTCAATCTCGATGGCGCGTTCCAGTGCGTCAGACATATCGCGGCTCACCAGCAGGTCTACGGCCTCCTTGCCGCTCTGCATGCGCCCCGAGGCGTTGATGCGCGGCCCTATCTTGAAGATGACGTCGCTGATGGTTATCTCCTTGCCCGAGAGTCCGCATGTGCGGATTATGGCGCGCAGCCCCATGTTCGGGTTCGAGTTGATGCGCTTGAGGCCGAAATGAGTCAGCACACGGTTCTCGCCGACCATCGGCACGATGTCGGCGGCTATGGATACGGCCACAAGGTCGAGCATCCCCTCGAGGTCTGTCGTGGAGAGCCCGTTGCTGATGGCGAAACCCTGCATGAGCTTATAGCCCACTCCGCATCCCGACAGGTGGGGACACGGATAGGTCGACCCCGGCAGCTTGGGGTTGAGTATGGCGGCTGCGGGTGGCAGCACGTCGTCGGCCACATGGTGGTCGCAGATGATGAAGTCGATGCCCCGCTCACTGGCGTATGTCACCTCGTCTGTGGCCTTGATGCCGCAGTCGAGTATGATGAAGAGGCTCACGCCCTGCTGCGCCGCCATGTCGATGGTGGCGCGCGATATGCCATAGCCGTCCTCGGCGCGCGTCGGGATATAGTAGTCGATGTTGGAGTAGTAGTTTCTCAGGTACTTGTAGACCAGTGCGACGGCTGTTGTGCCGTCCACGTCATAGTCTCCGTAGACCATGATTCTCTCCTTCGACCCCATGGCCCGGTTGAGACGGGCGACGGCGCGGTCCATGCCGGGCATCAGAAACGGGTCGTGCAGATCGCGCAGGGAGGGGTGGAAGAAATGCTCGGCCTCCTTGACTGTCGATATGCCACGCGCCGCAAGCAGCTCGCTAACAGGGGGAACTCCCGAATAGCGTGCCGCCAGACGGGATTCCGCTTCTTGCTGTGAGGATGTGAGGGGACAGTAATTCCATTTACTTGTCATTTATGTTGTTTTTTCTTTTTTGCAAAGAAACAGGGGAGGAGGGAGGGGGGAGAGTTTAGGGGTTTAAGAGTTGAGGGGTTGAGGGATTTAAGGGTTTAGGAGGTGGGATGGGTGGCCCGGTATTTGCGGTTTTAAACGCTTAAACCATTAAACCTTTAAACTTTGTTAAACTCTTAGGCCGCTTTTTGACCTATTACACCTTTTCCGCAAAGTTAGCGAATTTTCGCGGGTTTATGCGGTTAATGTTTGTTAAATGGAATTACCGTCGTGTCTATTTGTCAAGATGCACGTCCATCTGCGGGAAGGGGAACGAGATTCCGGCCCGCTCGGGGAGCTCGTTATAGAATCGCTCGTTATAGTTGAAGAATACGTCCCAATATCTCTCTTTCTTCACCCATGCCCTGACGCTCATGGTGACGGCCGAGTCGTCGAGCGACGCAACGACCGATACCGGGGCGGGCATGCCACCCTTCTCGACAGCCTCGGTGATGTCGGGGTCGGAGTCGAGCATCTGCTGAACGGCCTGACGGAACCGCTCGGTCGAGTCGCCATAGCTGATGCCGACCTTCCACTCGATGCGGCGGTAGTCCTGGGTGGTCGAGTTGTTGATGGGGGCTGTGGACAGGCCGCCGTTGGGTATGATGATGGTCTTGTTGTCGGGGGTGGTGATGATGGTGTTGAAGATCTCGATCTTCTTGACCGTACCCGCGAATCCCTGGGCCTCGATGGTGTCGCCGACCTTGAAGGGCTTGAGCAGCAGTATCAGTACTCCGCCCGCAAAGTTCTGCAGCGTGCCGCTCAGGGCCATGCCTATTGCGACGCCGGCAGAGGCGAATATGGCTATGAATGAGCTTGTCTCGATGCCGAGTATCCCGATGACGGTGACAAGAAGTATGAAATACAGCACTATGCGTATCAGCGACAGGATGAAGGTGGTCAGCGAGGGCTCGACGTGGCGCTTGAGCATCACTTTCTCCACAAACGTGTAGAGCCTTGTGATGATGAAGCGTCCCGCATAGAAGACCAGGATGGCAACGGCCAGCGATATGGAGAAATGTATCAGCTTGCTTGTGAGGGTGCTGACCAGCTCGTCGAAGGTGAGGTCCTTGAGCTGGGCTATCTCAGCCGCCGGAGCGGCGATGCTGTCTGCGAGTTCGTTGGGGAACATAGGTTAGTCGGGGAGTTTTATAAGTATTATGAATCTTATAAATTATATAAATCTTATAAATTTTATAGGCAATTTATATGCTATAGCCCTGCGCTGACGACATCCTTATACCAAGCGAGGTCGTCGTAATGGCGGTATGTGAGGTCGTCGGAGGTACGGGGGGCGTGCGAGCCCAGGCCGCAGTAACGGTCTGTGTCGATGCGCAGGAACCCTATGCCGTCGGGGGTGGCGGCTTTCCAGGTCACGAGCCTGTCGAGGGCATCGTGCCAGTCGCTTCCGGCCCCGAGCAGGGAATAATAGTCGGCCATGTCATAGCTGTGGCAGTATTCGCCCGGCTTGATATAGCGCTGCAGGTCTGTGATTCCTTCGGGATAGCGGTTTGCAGTCCCGGCCAGGAGGGTGCGTGTCGCCTCGACAAAGTGCGGCATCGCCGTGAGGTCATAGACGGCGAGCTGGCACTCCCGGCTCCGTCCCGAATACCATTCCCATGTGGTCGAGGCTGCTCCCTCGAGATCGGGCTCGGGCATGAAGAAATAGCCGAGGGTCTCGTCGTAGGGCATACCCTCTATGCCGAGTTCCGTGGGGGCTGCCGCCATGACAGGTGCCAGATCGCGCAGCTCGTAGATGGTCTCGATGTTGCCCATGAGGCAGCAGTCGAAATAGACGAAACTGAATTTCTCGCCTTTCAGCGCATCGGCCAGAGTGGGGAGGGTGATATGGTGGCCACGGTCATCGCCGAACGCGCGATAGCGGTTGTCATAATTGCCTCCGGGCGACCCTATCCATCCGTTGGCATGGCTCCACATTATCAGGCCGTACTCCTTGGCGGGAGCCAGCTCTTTCATGTCGGCCATGACCTCGGTGATACGTCCGGGGTCGACGGAATAGACTGTACGGTCGTCGGGATACTCCTTGACTGTTTTTGCGCCGTCGGGGGTTATCTCGAGCATGAGGGGAGCGGCGTTGTACGCGTCACGATAGACCAGCAGTCGCCCTCCGTTGAGCTCCCCCTTGGCGGTGGCGGTGACCATCTCCGAGATGTCTGCGGCATCCAGGCCGCTGCTGCCGAGGGTGTTGTCGGCTACCATATATACGAGCACGGTGCGGCTGACGGGCGACGGTGCGGGCGGAGCCACAGGCTCGTCCTTGTCTTTGTCACCGCACGATGCGAACATAAGCAGAAAAAAGAGTGGAAAGAGATATTTCATAGAGAGATAACGTTGGTGTACCCCCGAATATTGCAGGCTCCTGACGGCCACGGCGAAGCGGACCCGGCATCCCTTGCGTGAGATGCGGAGTCCGCTTCGACGGATCCGGGGCCGGACTGTATCAATAGCTGAAGACCGCGTTGGTCGCTCCTCCGAGTGGCGATGACTGCGATGTGTCGACAGCCGACGAGCGTACGGCCTCAACAATCTTGCGGTCGCGCTTGTATGTGGGATGGCGCTCGAGTATCTCGCAGATACCCTCGTCGTCGAGCTGGTTCATGCCGAGGATAATCGAGTTCGAGCGGTCTTTGGCACCTGTGATTTCCTGTACCTTGTCCTGGCCATACTCATCGGCCATGCGCTGGTCCAGCTTGGTGGTGCCTGGAACGGTAGGCTGTACGGCCGGTGTCTGTACGGTGGGCTTGACGTTGATCTTATTGCCGCCGGGCTTCGGAAGGTCGAACATGAATCCGCCGCCACCGTTGATGATGTCGGCCTCGTCATCGCGCAGTGTCACGTCGAAACCTGCGGCGAGGATGGTTATCTTGACCTTGTTGCCCAGGGTCTCGTCAAATCCGACACCCCACACCACATCAACCTCGGTGTTGAGCGAGCTGATGAACTCGGTGAGCTCGCGGGTCTCGCTCATCTTGAAGCTCTCCTCGGCCTTGGGGTCGAAGAAGATGTTGAACAGCAGCTTCTTTGAACCCATGATGTCGCGGTTCTTGAGCAGGGGCGAGTTGAGTGCGTCGCGTATGGCTGTCGAGACACGGCCCTCACCCTCGCCGTATCCCGTCGAGATTATGGCGGCTCCGCCGTCGCGCAGGGTGGTGTCGACGTCGTTGAAGTCGAGGTTGATGAGTCCGTTAGAGGTGATGATCTCCGATATCGAGCGGGCGGCTATCGACAGGGTGTCGTCTGCCTTGCCGAATGCGTTGAGGAAGTCGAGGTCGCCATATATCTCGTTAAGGCGCTCGTTGTTGATGACAAGCAGCGCGTCGACATACTTGGCCATCTCGTCGGCTCCGGCAATCGCCTTCTTGATCTTGACCTGACCCTCGAAGAGGAAGGGGATGGTGACGATGCCTATGGTGAGCAGGCCGCGCTCCTTGGCCACCTGTGCCACCACGGGGCCCGCGCCTGTGCCTGTGCCGCCGCCCATTCCGGCGGTTATGAACACCATCTTCGTGTCGTCGTCAAAGAGCCTGTTTATATCCTCGATGGCATCTTTGGCATACCCCTCGGCCACTTCGGGCTTGTTGCCTGCGCCGAGGCCGTCGCCGATGACGAGCTTGACAGGCACGGGAGAGTTGGCCAGGCACTGACGGTCTGAGTTGATGTTGACGAACGACACGTTTTTCAGTCCGCCGCGATACATGTGGTTCACGGCGTTGTTGCCGCCACCGCCCACGCCGACAGCCTTGATGATGATGACACCGTCGCCGGGCTGTGGAGTCTGTGGGGTGAAGGCCGAGGTGTCGTCGATGTTTTCGTTCGGATTGTTATACTGGTTCATTGCGTTCTTGTTTTATTGCTTAAGATGAGACGGGGAAGGGGGTATGGGTTATATAAGATTTATAAGTTGCAGAGATATAATTTATATAAGATTTATAAGATATATAAGACTTATAAGACTTATAAGATATATAATTCCTTTAACCGTTAACCATTAACCTTTAACCCTTAACCCGCATCTCATTCTTCCTCTGATTCTTCGTACATGTTTTCGGTGAGGACGTTGGCCACCTTGGTCTTGATACGTTCCATGAACGTGCCGAATGCGCTCGGCTTGCGTGTCTGCTGTGGAGCGGGCTGCTGCACTGTGGTGCCGACGCTGACGGGGGTGGGCCGCTGTCCTGTGGCCGGGGTCGGTGTCACCTGTGGGGTATGTGCCACAGAGGTGTATGGCGTATTCTCTATCGGCCTGTTGTTGGGCTGATAGGGGTGCTGGTATGGCTGTTGCGCAGGTTGCTGGGGCTGGTATGCCGGCTGCTGGGGAGCCTGATAGGTATTCCCTTGTTGAGACTGGTATCCGGTCTGGTATCCGGTCTGCGGCTGCGTCTGCGGCTGACGCGAGATGGTGGGCTGGGGGCTCAGGCACTCCTTGGGTTCGTTGCGGGCTGCGTCAGAGAGGATGGCGATGACATCGACCGCGTCAGAGCTCTGTATGCGTCCGTCGAGTATGTGGACGTTGTTGTCGGGGAGGCCGACGCGCACCTTCATGTTGGGGAGCATCTGCTCGAGACGGGCCGAGAGTCCGGCCAGGCGAGCGCCGCGTCCCACAAGGATGACACCGCCGGGCAGACGGTCGGGTGTGAGTCCGGCATACTTGATCTGCTCGACCACGTTGAGCAGAATCTCGCCCGCGCGGGCGCTGATATAGTTGTTGACGGCTGTCATGTCGGTGCTGTCGGCGGGACGCAGCGAGTGCTGTTCGGCGCCGGGCATCGCGTTGCCGAATGCAATCTTCAGCTCTTCGGCCCTCTCTTCGAGATAGTTGAGGGCAGTGATGTCGCGTGTGATGTTGCGCGAGCCCATGGGGAGCACCGCCAGATGCACCAGCACGCCGTCCTTGTATATCGCCACACTTGTCGTCTCGGCGCCCAGGTCGACGAGCATACATCCCAGACGCCTCTCGTCTGACATCAGCACGAGGTCAGCCTCGGCCAGCGGACGCACGGCAACGTCGACTATCTCCAGTCCCATGCGGCCCTCGATGACCTGCGTGAGGCTCTTGACAAGCTGGTTGCGGCAGCTCACGAGGTTGAGGCGGGCGGTCATCTGCTGTCCGTACATGCCCACGGCGCGCGGGGTGGGGGCGTTGTCGACACGCAGCTCACGGGGGAGAGCCTTGACCACTATGCGGTCTGACAGGGGACGGTTGAGCGCCTCCTCGGTGATGTCCTTGATGACCTCGGCCGTAATCTCGGTCTCGGTGGGAAACCGGCGCTCTATGTCGACACACTCCGACGATAGCGAGCGTCCTCCGATGCTCAGGTACACCCGTTCTATCTTGCGCGGAGCCTCGCGCTGTTCCAGACGGTTCACCACGTTACGCACGGCAGCCGCTGTCTCGACCACATTGCGTATGCATCCATATCGCACGATGTCCGAGATTCTTTCCTCTTCGACAGCCTTGACGCTGAGGGCGCCCGAGGAGGGGTCGACCGAGCCGATGGCGCCCTTGATTTTGCTGCTCCCGATCTCGAGAGCTACGATTGTTTTTTCTTCCATGGGTGGTAGATAGGAGTGTGTGGAGTTAGACTTTCTTTTTGGGTATGGGACGCTCGGAGTTGGCCTCGACACCCGGCACTGCCTGGCCGGGGGCCACTCCGTCGCCTGCCAGCATCGCGTCGATGCTCACGGCCTCGTCCTCGTCGAAATTGCGCACGGGGAGGTCGGGAGCCTTGCGGTGGCGTTTTGTGGCCACAAGCTGGCCGCGCCATTTCAGCGACAGGGTATCATATTTCTCCCAGCCCTGGCTCACCAGCACACGCTTGTAGAATTTCTGCAGCCTCTCGAACTTGAGGGGGATGTCGTCGAGAGAGCCCAGGTTGACCACATGCTCGCGTATGGCGGGTATCAGTATGATGTCTGTGGGGCTCTTGGCCTCGATCATGGTGACGTATGCGTTCCACACCGAGTCGGCTGCGATATAGTCGAGCAGCGGCAGGAGGCTCAGTGGGGTGAACACTGTATCGGTGGGGTCGAAATGCCCCTTGATGATGGGGACATTCTTGCGGAAACGGGCTCCGGCCCTGACACGCTTGCCCGAGCGGTTGATGTAATAGCTCTCGGGGCCGTCGAAGACTCTGGCCACCGGGACAATAGGTTTGACGCTGATGCGTATGGTGCCGTCGGTATAGCAGACCACCGAGGCATCCTCGAGCTTGTCGAGCCCGAGCAGGTGCCTCCTGATTGACTGGGTGTTGATGGCGGCGAGAGGCACGTCGCCCGCGTGCGCCGGGAAGCTGTCGAGCTCGGATGCTATCTCGGCCGGTGTCACGAATCCCGTGGCACCCGCTGTCGGCTCGACCTCTATCTCGACACCGCGGCACATGCGCCCGTCGGCCTCCGTGGCCGTGACCGTGAGGGCCAGGGCAAGGTAGACCGCGAGTATCAGCGAGAAGATTATGGTGAGGTATCTGGGCATGTTGCGTGGGTTGGGGGTCAGCACTTCTGTGTGGCCTCGGCGACTATCCGGGGCAACAGTGTATTGATGTCTCCGGCGCCGACGGTCAAAAGTATGTCAAAGTTACGACTTTTCAGCGTCTCCACCAATTTTTCTTTGGCTATTAATGTTTTATCGGCAGTTTTAACATCCCGGAATATAATTTCGGATGTCACTCCGGGTATCGGCTCTTCGCGGGCCGGATAGATGGGGAGGAGCAACAGAGAGTCGGCCTCTGACAGAGCCTCGGCAAACTGCGGGGCAAAATCACGCGTGCGCGAGTAGAGATGTGGCTGGAAGGCTACCGTGAGGTGACGTCCGGGATAGAGCGCCTTGACAGACGCTATGGACGAGCGCAGTTCCTCGGGATGATGGGCATAGTCGTCGATGATGACGCGGCCCAGGCCGTTGTCCTCCTTCAGCCATGTCTCGAAGCGGCGCTTGGTGCCCTGATATGTCGAGATGGCCTCGCGTATGGCTACGGCATCGAATGCACCGGTGCATACCACGGCCGCCGCAGCGGCGATGGCGTTCTCGATGTTGACCTCGACAGGCACCCCGAGGTTGATATTGCGGATGGTGCCGCGTGGCGTCACGATGTCGAACGATATGGTGCCGGGCGAGCGGCGGATGTAGGCGGCGTGAAAATGGCCTTTGTCGCGCGAATAGGTCAGTACCCTGACACCTTCCTGCACCCTTGGCTTGAGCTTGAGTCCCTCGTGTACTATCAGTATTCCTCCGGGCTTGATGAGCTCGGTGAAATGTGCGAAGCTCTCGAGATAGGCCTCCTCCGTGCCATATATGTCGAGATGGTCGGGGTCGGTGGCTGTGATGACGGCGACCGTGGGGGTAAGGTGATGGAACGAGCGGTCAAACTCGTCTGCCTCGATGACGCTGTATGGCGAGGAGGGGGACAGCAGGAAATTGCTGCCATAGTTCTTGAGCTCGCCCCCCAGGAATGCGTTGCATCCCACGCCTGCGACGGTGAGTATGTGGGCGGCCATGCTCGAGGTTGTGGTCTTGCCGTGTGTGCCGGCAAAGCACAGGGCATGGCTGCCGCGAGTGACGATGCCGAGGGCCTTGGCACGCTTCATGACCTCGAAGCCCCCTTCGCGGAAATATTTCAGTATGGGCAGGTCGTCGGGCACCGCAGGGGTGTAGATGACGGCTGTCGTCGCTGGGTCGCGGTATTGTGCGGGTATGGTGTCGGCCTCGGGGCTGAAAGTGATGTCTGCCCCCTCGGCTCGGAGTTCGTCTGTCAGTGCGGTAGGTGTGCGGTCATATCCGGCCACATTCTTGCCCTTGCTCAGAAAATAGCGCTCCAGCGCGGCCATGCCTATGCCGCCGGCGCCTATGAAATAGAAATTGGAGTATTGTGAGAAATCTTCGTTCATTTTTCCTGATGCTTTTCAATAATTTCGACGATATGGTCGACGATGCGCTCGTCGGCATCGTGCATGGCCATCTTGCGTATGTTCTCCTCGAGCGCGTCACGGCGTGCCGGGTCGGCTATGAGGGCTGCCAGCGTGCCGGGAAGCTCGGCCACGGCATCGCGGTCGAGTATCATCACGGCGGCATCGCGTGTCGACAGGGCTTCGGCGTTGTGGCGCTGGTGGTCTTCGGCTACGTTGGGCGACGGGATGAGCACGGCGGCTTTGCCGAGGTTCTGCAGCTCTGAGATGGTGCTGGCTCCGGCGCGGGCCACCACGATGTCGGCGGCACGGTATGCCAGGTCCATGCGGTTGATGAATATCTCGGCCTGCATCCCCGCCTTGCCCTGCACCATGGGGCGGAATGTGTCGGCGCCATAGCGGCCTGTCTGCCACAGCAGCGACACGCCGTCGGCCTCGAGCATCCCGAGCGAGGCGGCGATGGCCTCGTTGAGGGTGCGTGCCCCCAGGCTACCCCCGGTGGCGAACACCAGCAGCCTGTCGGGGTCGAAGCCGAGCTCTTTCTTGGCCTCGGCACGTGTCAGGGTACACTGCTCGAGCTCCTTGCGCATGGGATTGCCTGTCTTGACAATCTTGTCGGCGGGAAAATAGCGCTCGGTGCCGTCGTATGCCACACAGATGCGGTCGGCCTTGCGGGCAAGCAGCTTGTTGGTGACACCCGGATATGAGTTCTGTTCCTGGAGCAGGGTGGGGATGCCGCGGCGCTGGGCCTCCTTGAGCACGGGGCCTGAGGCGTATCCGCCGACACCTATGGCGATGTCCGGGCGGAAATTGCGCACGATGCTGCGGGCCTTGAAGAGCGACTTGACCAGCTTCCACAGCACGGGGATGTTGCGCCACAGGCGCTTGCGGTCGAATCCGGCCACCGGGAGGCCTACGATTTCATAGCCTGCGGCGGGTACCTTCTCCATCTCCATGCGTCCCTCGGCGCCAACGAACAGTATTTCCGCTTCGGGGCAGCGGCGCTTGACCGCCCCGGCTATAGAGAGGGCGGGGAATATGTGGCCACCTGTGCCTCCGCCCGAGATGAGTACTTTCATAACTGCATTCTGTTTTCACCGTTCAGGGAGTCGGGCAGGGCCTCTATCTCGTCGCGGATATCCTGTTTCTTATTGGCTTTGCGTGTGGCCGTGCGGCTCACCGACAGCATTATGCCGAAGGCGATGCAGGTCACTATGATTGATGTCCCGCCCTTGGAGATGAGCGGAAGCGGCTGCCCCGACACGGGAAACACTCCGGTGACGATGCCCATGTGGAACAGGGCCTGGAAGGCTATCATCACCGCCATGCCCATCACCAGCAGTGCGGGATAGGTGACCGAGCATCGCGACGCGATACCTGCGGCCCTTCCGAGCAGCCACAGATAGAGCAGCAGCACGGCAATGCCGCCGATAAGCCCAAGCTCCTCGATGACGATGGCATATATGTAGTCGGAGAATGCCAGGGGGAGACGGGCTGCCTCGCGCGAGTTGCCGGGACCTACGCCGGTGATGCCGCCGTGGGCCTGGGCCACGTAGCTCAATACTTCCTGGCGGTTGTCGCCTGTGGCGGGGAGCTCCCACTTGGGCACCGAGTCGGCCGAGTGGCGCTCGAGGCGTGCCATCCATGTGACTATGCGCGACGAGTTCTTGACCTCCTCCTCACCTTCGACCACGAGCTCGGGGTGCAGGCGGCGCTGCTCCTGTGCCTCCTGCCAGGGTACATACTCGGTGAAATACAGATAGGCGAACAGCCCCCCTCCGAGCATCAGGAACACCAGCGCGGCATAGCATATATGGCTGAACTTGACACCTCCGATCAGCATCATCGAGGCCGTGATGGCCACGAGAAGCATGGTGTTGGTGAGACCCTGGGTTGCCAGCAGGGCGCAGAAGAACATCAGCACCACGCAGCACAGTATCATGCCCTTGGCGGTGATGCCCACCCCCTTGGGGTTCTGGTTGAGGGTCATTATGAGGGCCACGAGCAGCACCGCCGAAAGCTTGACCATCTCGGCGGGGAAGATGCCTATGCCCAATATTGTCAGCGACCTCCTCGCGCCGTTGATATAGTCGCCGCAGAACATTACGTATATCATCAGTCCGGCGCTGATGGCCGCGAACACGAGGGTGAACACGGCAAACTCGCTGTAATGGCGTTTTGAGAGGAGCCACACCACGAACAGGCCTCCGGCCAGCATGACCAGATGGCGCAGTATCGGGCCCATCACACCGATGGTCGACGCGGCCACCTCGCGCGACGAGGCGCTGTAGAGCTCGATGACCGAGACCAGGCAGAGGGCTATGACAATGCCCCAGATATGCTTGTCAGCCCCGGCGACAGCCTTGGGCTTGGAGGTTGATATGGCAGATGATGTTATTGAAGAGGTTTCCATGAGGGAGAAATAATGGTTGTATAAATTATATAAGACTTATAAGATATATAAAATTTATAAAACTTATAAGATTTATAAATTATATAAGGCCTATATTATATTGGCTGTCATCCCAGCTTCCTTACCTCGTCCTTGAACTGGCGTCCGCGGTCTTCGTAGCTCTTGAAGAGGTCGAAGCTGGCGCAGCAGGGCGAGAGGAGCACGGTGTCGCCGGGCCTGGCGATGGCGGCGCAGGCCGATACGGCCTCGGAGATGGAGTGGGTGTCGTGCAGCTCTATGCCGTGGGGGCCGAAGAATTCGAGCAGCTTGGCGTTGTCCTTGCCCATGCACACGATGGCCTTGACCTTCTCCTTGACCAGCGGCAGTATCTCGTTGTAGTCGTTGCCCTTGTCCTTGCCTCCGAGTATGAGGATGACATCGCGGGGCATCGACTCGAGCGCATACCATGTCGAATTGACATTGGTGGCCTTGGAGTCGTTGATATAGCGTACGCCGCCTACGGTGCCGCAGGGCTCGAGACGGTGCTCTACACCCTCGAAGTTGCCGAGGGCCTTGCGTATCTCCTCCTTGTCGATGTCCATGATGCATCCCGAGAGGGCGGCCGCCATAGAGTTGTAGAGATTGTGCAGGCCGTTGAGCGACAGGTCGGCGCGGGGCATGCGCATCTTCTCGGACGGGGTGTCTATGCAGATGACACCCTCATCGTCTACCCATGCGGCGGTGGCGTCGCTCTCGCGGGTCTCGCCGAAGGGATAGAGGTGGGCCTCGGTGACAATCTGCTCGAGCTGACGGCGTATCACAGGGTCGTCCTGCCAGTAGATGAAAGCATCTTGCGGCGTGAGGTTGTTGAGTATGCGGAATTTGGCGTTGATGTAGTTTTGCATCTTGTAGTCGTAGCGGTCAAGGTGGTCGGGCGTGATGTTGAGTATCACGGCGATGTTGGCATGGAAGTCATACATGTTCTCAAGCTGGAAGCTCGACAGCTCTATGACATATACCTCGTGCGGGTCGCGGGCTACCTGGAGCGCGAGGCTCTTGCCCACGTTTCCGGCCAGTCCGGCGTCGATGCCGGCCGATGTGAGCATGTGATGGGTGAGGAGGGTCGTGGTGGTCTTGCCGTTGCTCCCGGTGATGCAGACCATGCGGGCGTCGGTATAGCGTCCGGCCAACTCTATCTCCGAGATTACGGGTATCCCTTTCTCGACAATGGCTTTCACCACGGGTGCCGTTGGGGGTATGCCGGGGCTCTTGACCACCTCGGTAGCTTCGAGTATGCGGGCCATGGTGTGGCCTCCCTCTTCCCACTCGATGCCTTCGCTGTCGAGTGTCTGCCTGTATCGTTCGGGTATGGTGCCGGAGTCGGACAGGAATACGTTCCATCCCTTGTCCTTGCCGAGGATGGCGGCTCCGACGCCGCTCTCCCCGCCACCAAGTATGACGAGATTCTTCATTTTATCTGATTTTGAGGGTTATGAATGTGAGTACGGCCAGGAAGATGCCGATGATCCAGAAGCGGGTGACAATCTTGGGCTCGGGCACCGGGACCTTGGGGAATTTTATGACGGATGCGATGCCGTCTTTCTGGAAATGGTGGTGAAGGGGTGCCATCTTGAACAGGCGGTGCCCCTGGCCGTATTTGCGTTTGGTGAACTTGAAATATGCCACCTGCATCATCACCGATATGTCCTCGATGAAGAATATGGCGCAGAGCAGGGGGATGAGAAGCTCCTTGTGGATGAGGATGGCGAACACGGCGATGATGCCGCCGATGGTGAGCGAGCCGGTATCGCCCATGAAGACCTGGGCCGGATACGCGTTGTACCACAGGAAGCCGATGAGTGCGCCGATGAAGGCCGACATGAACACCACAAGCTCGCTCGAGCCGGGGATATACATGATGTCGAGGTATGTCGAGTAGATGACATTGCCCCCGAGATAGGCCATGACGGCGAGGGCTGCACAGATGATGGCGCTGACCCCGGCACAGAGTCCGTCGAGTCCGTCGGTGAGGTTGGCGCCGTTGCTGGTGGCGGCCACGGCCACGATGACCACGAGGATGAAGACTATCCATCCGCCGGTCTGGGCATGCTTGCCCATCCACGATGTCAGATAGGCATAGTCGAAATTGTTGTTCTTGACAAACGGTATGGTGGTCTGGGTGGACTTGACATTGGCCGACGGCGCGTCGACCACAGTCTCTATGCCGTCTTCAGTGGCCGTGTAGACCTTGACCTGGCGCTGGGTGATGTCGGGGCTGAGATACATGGTAAGGCCAACCAGCAGACCGAGGCCCACCTGGCCGTAGATCTTGAACTTGCCCTTCATGCCGTCCTTGTTCTTGTACTTGAACTTGAGGTAGTCGTCAAGGAATCCTATTGTGCCGAGCCAGAGTGTCGACACCAGCAGCAACAGCATATAGATGTTGGTGAGGTCTCCCACCAGCAGGCATGGCACCACAAGCGAGATGATGATGATGATGCCGCCCATGGTGGGGGTGCCTGTCTTCTTCATCTGTCCCTCGAGGCCGAGATTGCGCACTGTCTCGCCTATCTGCATCAGCTGCAGACGGTCGATGATGCGGCGTCCGATAATGGTCGATATGAACAGCGAGAGTAGCACCGCGGCCACCGAGCGCACGGTGATGTAGCCCATGAGGCGCGCGCCCGGAAAGTGTCCTCCCTGCTGGAGATAGTCGAATAGCCAGTATAGCATATCTGTGTTGGATTTTCTTTTTTATAAGACTTATAAAATTTATAAGACTTATAAGGCTTATGGGGCCAATATGTTATTTTGTCTCGTCAAAGATTTCGCGTACCACCTCGCGGTCGTCAAAGTGGTGCTTGACGCCGCAGATTTCCTGATAGTCCTCGTGTCCCTTGCCTGCGATGAGCACTACTGTGCCGCGTCCGGCCATCGAGACGGCCTTGCGGATGGCCTCGCGGCGGTCGGTGATGTGGAGTGCCTTGGGGCGGGTGGTGTCATCGAGCCCGGCTTCCATCTGTGCGATGATGGCCTCGGGCTCCTCGAAGCGGGGATTGTCTGAGGTGAGGATGACATACGAGCTGCGTGTGGCGGCCTCGCGGGCCATGATGGGACGCTTGCCCGCGTCGCGGTTGCCGCCGCATCCGACCACGGTGATGACCTCGCCCTTGGGGCCTACGACCTCGCGGATGGTGTCGAGCACGTTGACCAGTGCGTCGGGGGTGTGGGCATAGTCGACGATGGCGGTGACACCGGCTGCCGAGTGGAACGCCTGGAAGCGCCCTGCCACGGGCACGAGCTGCGAGATGTGGCGAAGCACATCTTCGACAGGCCATCCGAGCAGCACCGACGCACCATAGACGGCGGTGAGGTTATAGGCGTTGAAGCGGCCCGTGAACATGGTCTCGACCTCATGGCCGTTGAGGCTGAGGAGTGTGCCGTCGAGGCGCTGCTCGACGATGCGGCCGCAGAAATCGGCCTCGCCGCGCAGGGAGTATGTCTTGCGGTCGGCGCGTGTGTTCTGCAGCATCACGGCCCCGTTGCGGTCGTCGGCATTGGTCAGTGCGAAGGCTCCGGCGGGGAGGGCGTCAAAGAACATCTTCTTTGCGGCGATGTATGCCTCGAAGGTCTTGTGATAGTCGAGGTGGTCGCGGGTAAGGTTGGTGAATATGCCTCCCCTGAATGTCAGTCCGGCTATGCGGTGCTGGTGTGCGGCATGCGAGCTCACCTCCATCGCGGCATAGCTGCATCCGGCTTCGACCATCTGTGCGAGCAGACGGTTGATGGTGATGGGGTCGGGTGTGGTGTGGTCGGTGGGATAGGGTGTGGTGTCGACATAGTTGCAGACCGTAGAGAGGAGTCCGGCCTTATATCCCATCAGGCGTGCCATCTCGTAGATGAGGGTCGCTGTCGTGGTCTTGCCGTTGGTGCCGGTGACGCCCACGAGGCCCAGCTTGCGCGAGGGGTTGTCATACCATTGCGACGCCAGCAGTCCAAGTGCCTCGGCACTCGATGACACCTCTATATATATGACACCTTGGGTACGGTCTTCGGGGATATGCTCGCACACCACGGCGACGGCTCCCTTGTCTGTGGCCGAGGGGATATATTTGTGCCCGTCCACGCTGACGCCCGGAACGGCCACGAAGAGCCATCCGGGCGCGACCTCGCGCGAGTCGGCGGTGAGCCCCTTGATGTCGGTGTCCTGTGGCACCTCGCCGACGGTGGCGGCGGGGGTTATGGCTGATAGTAAATGGTCTATTCTCATCTTTCTTACCTTCTGCTGTATGTTGAAATGTGTATGTCGTATATCGTGACTGTATCCTGTTATCTTGACAGTGCGAGGTTTATCCTGGCCCCTCTGCCGACGAGCGTGCCGGGCGCAGGCGTCTGCGAGCGCACGAATCCCGAGCCGGATATGCTCACGTTATATCCGGCGGCCTCGAGGGTGGCTATGGCCTCGCGCGCGCTCATGTGGCGCACGTCGGGTATGCCTGAGCGGTGCCCCTCGGGAGCTTTCAGCGACTTGGCTGACGGGAGGCCGAGCGGCCCCTTGAGGCGTGTATATGAATCGCGTGCTGTCGATGCGAAGAATGTGGGGCCTGTCACCGAGGGGGTCGAGGTCTCGTAGTCGGAGCTGTTGCCGAGCAGACCGCGCGAGTACAGCTTCATGGCTGTGTTCTTGAGCACCTGGCCCGAGGTTGTGGCGGCTCCGAAGAAATTCTTCTTGGGGTGGCAGGTCAGCACCACGCAGCTGTACATGGGATTCTCGGCGGGGAAGAAGCCGCAGAATGCCAGACGCTTTTTCGAGGTGTTGTACTGGCCGTTGTCTATGGTATAGCATGTGCCTGTCTTTCCGGCTATCCTCACCAGGTCGTTGCGCAGGAACTTGCCTGTGCCGTGGTCGCCCCACACCACGCGTGTCAGCATCTCGCGCAGTATGGCGGCTGTCTGCGGCGAGCAGGCGCGCCCGTTGCCGATGTGTCCCACGGGGAGGATCGAGTCGACGGTGCCTCGCAGCTCGCGCACCAGGCGGGGCTTGACAAATACACCGTCGTTGGCTATGGCATTATAGAGTGCCAGCGTGTAGATGGGGGGTATCTCGGTGGCATATCCGTAGCACTGGCGCGACATGGCTATGCGGCCGTCGCGGCGTGTGGGCACGCTGTCGATGCGCGGGGTCACCTCGCCCGCGATGCCTGTGTTGAGGGGCTCGAGGAAACCGAGTTTCTTGACCCTGGCATAGAAACCGCCGGGTATCGAGTCGTATCTGCGAGTCATGATGCGGGCCATGCCGATGTTTGACGACTGCTCGATGACGTCGCCGACCCTGATTGACGAGGTGTGGTGCGCGTCGGTGATGGGGCGCCCTCCGGCATATGCCCATCCCGAGCCTGTGGGGAGCATCTCGTCAAAATCCTTGACGATGCCATCCTCGACGGCTATCATCATCGAGAGGGTCTTGATGACCGACCCGGGCTCGAAACGCATCACGGCGCGGTTCAGGGCCTCGACATATCCGGGACCGTCGGGGTTCTGCTCGAGGTTGGAGATTGCCTTGATGTCGCCGGTCTTGACATCCATCAGCACCGCCAGGCCCCAGTCGGCGTCGCATGAGTCAAGCACGTTGTTGAGCTCGTTCTCGAGGATGTCCTGCATGTTGATGTCGATTGTCGTGACCACATCGCATCCGGGCACCGCGGGCACCGCGGCCATGTCGGCGATATCTTTGGTGAGGTGTACCTTGTGTGTGGTGCCGGTCTTGCCGTATAGCAGCGAGTCGAGCGCCATCTCGATGCCCGAGCGGCCATGTATCTCCTCGCTCTCCTTGGTCTGGCCCACTCGCCCTATCGAGCGTTTGGCCATGTTGCCATACGGGTTGAAGCGGCGCATGTACCGCTCGAACGTGAGCCCCGTGCGGTTGCGGTTGCCCTTGAAATATGACAGCGACTTCATCAGCTGCATGTCGGCGTGCGAGAGGCCCGAGAGGAGCTTATATGCCCTCGGGCGCTTGGAGGGCTCGATGCTGAGGGGCTTGAGCAGGTGCTCGCGCCACTGTGCGGCAGTCTTGACGGGGAAATATGTCGCAAGCTGCTCGGAGAGCGACCCGATGGAGTCGCGGAGGCGCTTTGCGTTGAACTTCTCGGCGCGATAGTCCATGCGGGCCACGTAGAAGTTGAGGTTTGTGGCCAGGATGCTGCCGTCGGCGGCCAGGATGTTGCCGCGCTGGGGTATGATGTCGTGTCTCTGGCTCATCTCTGCCGCGATGCGCTCGTTCCATTTGTCGGCGTCCACGATTGTCGTCTCGGTGAGCTTGACGATGATGCATGCCGACAGTATGAGTATGCCGAGCACTACCACTCCGTAGCGGAACAGGATATTGGTGCGGTTGTCGTTTTTCTTGGGAGCCATGGGTGAGGGGGAGTCTTTATAGTTGGTATAGTTTTTCTAGTTGGACTAGTTGAACTAGAATAGCTGTATATCTCTTTAAACTTTAATCTATAAACTTTAATCTTTTATCCTGTATGCGGGCTGGGGCTGGACGCGGAGTCCGAGATGGAGCGAGTCTACCATCTGCTGCATGGTGGTCTCGCGTGTACGGCTCATGAAGGCACTGCGCTCGCGGTCTTTCTCGTTCTCGACAATCTCAAGCTGACGTTCGAGGGCGGTGATTTTCTCGATGTTCGTACGGTATGTGAACTTGGTGGTGATGTAGACCATCATCACTATCACAAATATGACCACCGGGAGCCAGTGACGGGCGAAGAAATCGCTCGAGATCACCTGGCCGAAGGCCACACGTTTGCCGATGCCTGCACGCTTGGTTGCCATTGGGGGAGTATGGTTGGTTTTGTTGGTCTAGTTTTTCTAGTTGGACTAGTTGAACTAGTTGGACTAGTTGGACTAGAAAAACTATCTATCTTTAAACTTTAATCTTTAAACTTTACTCTCTAATCTTTAAACTTTCACCGCCACCCTCAGTTTGGCGCTGCGGGCGCGGGGGTTGCGTTCGACCTCGGCGTCGGTCGGCACAATCGGCTTGGAGCCGAGGGGCTTGAGGGGAGCGCTGACGCGGCCGAAGAAATCCTTGTCGACCTTGCCCTCGATATTGCCTGTCTTCATGAAATTCTTGACAAGGCGGTCTTCGAGGCTGTGATATGTTATTACCGCCAGACGGCCTCCCGGACGAAGCACCCGCAGGGTTCCGGCCAGCAGGTCGGCAAGGGCGTCGAGCTCGTGATTGACCTCGATGCGCAGGGCCTGGAATACCTGAGCCAGCTCTTTTTTCTCCTTGCGTGGGTCGATGAGTGGAGAGGCCACTGCGAGAAGGTCGGAGATGGTGGCGAAATCGCGTCCGGCCTCACGCTCGCGCATGATGGCGTCGGCCAGACGGCGTGCCTGTCCCAGCTCGCCGTAGAGCTTGAACATACGTGTCAGCGCGTCGCGGTCCATGGTGCGCAGCAGGTCGGCGGCGGTGACTGCGGCGCTGCGGTTCATGCGCATGTCGAGCGGGCCGTCGGCACGGAACGAGAATCCGCGTTCAGCGTCGTCGAAATGATGTGACGACACGCCGAGGTCTGCCAGCACCCCGTCGACGGAATCAACGCCGTAATAGCGCATGAAGTTCGTGATGAACCTGAAATTCGAGTGTACCATGGTGAGGCGTGCCTCGTCGCGTGGAGCCCGTTCGATGGCGTCCATGTCCTGGTCGAAGGCATATACATGCCCACCTGCGGTGACGTCAAGACGGTCGACGATGGCGCGTGTGTGGCCTCCGCCGCCGTATGTGGCGTCGATGTAGATGCCTCCGGGCCGGATGTCGAGGGCGTCGAGGGTCTCGGTCAGGAGAGCCGGTATGTGGTAGGGTAGTTCGTCGGCCATATCGTCGGTGTGATGGGTGGAGAGATGATGTTGGATATTATGCGGTTTTTAAGGGTTCAAAGTTACACAAAAATTTACAAAACCAAACACTCTGCAACGAAAAAAGTTATCAACATCTCCACTGTGGTCGGCATTATGTCCGCGAGGGTGTGTGGGAGAGCGGCAAATTTGCAATCGCAAATAGAAATGGGCTGGCGGTGCCCCGGCTGCGGCCCCTAAAACTTTTCGAGCGCCATGTGTGTTTTATTTCCATACAAACCTCACGGCACAAGCCTATAGGGATACCTTTTTCTTCCTCACTTAACTCTCATTCCGTCATGTTACATTGGTTCTTAGAGACATTCAGGACATATCCCTCCATCCCGATATTCCTGACAATCGGCCTTGGCTTCCTGATCGGAAAGCTCAAGTACAAGACATTCTCTCTCGGCACTGTAACCTCGGTCCTTCTGGTCGGGGTTGTTGTCGGTCAGATGAACATTCCCATCGGCGCACCTCTCAAGTCGCTGTTCTTTCTCCTCTTCCTGTTTGCCATCGGCTATAAGTGCGGCCCACAGTTCGTGTCGGCCATCCGCGGCCAGGGCATCAAGCAGGTCATCTTCGCGTGTGTGATATGTGTGCTGTGTCTTGTCGTGACATGGGGATGCGCCAAGATAATGCACTATAACGCAGCCATCGCCACGGGCCTCTTCTCGGGTGCCCAGACCATCTCGGCTGTCATCGGCGTCGGCACCGATACCATCGGTACGCTGCATATCCCCGACGAGCAGAAGAAACAGTGGATAGACCTCATCCCGGTATGCTATGCCGTGACCTACGTGTTCGGTACCATCGGTTCGGCATGGATTCTCGGTAACCTCGGCCCGGTGCTTCTCGGCGGCCTCTCTAAGGTCAGGAAGCAGACCAAGGAGCTTGAGGAACAGCTCAACCACTCGTCACTGTCGTCAGACCCAGCATATATCGACGGCAACCGTCCCATCGCCTTCCGCGCATACAAGGTGACTGCCGACCATTTCTCGACCCCGCAGACCGTGGCCCAGATTGAGGAACATTTCAAGAGCCTCGGGCGCCGTCTTTTTGTCGAGCGTGTCCGCACCGCCGACCATCAGATGCTCCCCGCCACCCCCGACCTCTCGGTCAAGATCGGCGACGAGATTGTGCTTTCGGGACGTCATGAGTTCATCATCCAGGACGAGAGCTGGATCGGCCCCGAGGTCGATGACGGCGCCCTGCTCACCTTCAATGTCGAGAAGACCAAGGTGATGGTGACCAAGAAGAGTGCCGGCATGACCGTCGACGCCCTGCGCGCCAAACCGTTCATGTACGGTGTGATGATTCAGTCGATTACACGCCAGGGTGGCGTGCAGATACCTGTGCTTGCCCAGACGCAGCTCATGCAGGGTGACATGATGACCATAATGGGTCTGCCCCAGGAGGTCAAGACCGCCGCGCCCGAGATTGGTGTCGAGGAGCGTCCGACAAACGAGACCGATATGGTGTTTGTGAGCCTCGCCATCGTCATCGGTGCCATCATCGGCGCCCTGACCATCAATTTCGGCAAGGTTCCCGTGAGCCTCTCCACCTCGGGCGGCGCGCTGATTGCCGGCCTCTTCTTCGGATGGCTCAGGACCAAGCGTCCCTCGGTGGGCATCATCCCCGACTCGTCGCTGTGGCTTATGAATAACCTCGGCCTCAACATGTTCATCGCCGTCATAGGCATACAGGCAGGCCCGACCTTCATCGCCGGTATCAAGGAGGTGGGCTGGATGCTGCTCGTCATGGGTATCATCTCGACCTCTCTGCCTCTGCTCATAGCCATGTTCATAGGCGCCAAGGTCTTCAAGTTCCATCCGGCCATCAATCTCGGCTGCTGTGCGGGCGGACGTACCACCACCGCGTCGTTAGGTGCCATCACCGCAGCCCTCGACAGCTCGGTACCCGCCATGGGCTATACCATCACCTACGCGATAGGCAATACGCTGCTGATACTTATGGGTGTCGCGATGGTGCTGCTGTTCGTTTAGATGGTTTAAAGATTATAGTTTAAAGATTTTATTTGAACTACTCCCAAGCATAACCAACTCTCAACTCTTTATATATGGCTACCAATCCTGAAAATCCTGCCTTTGAGAAAGCTCTGTCAAACATGAGCCCGTTTGAAATCAAGGGCACCCTCATCGACCTGGCTGAGAAGGACGCGCAGCGCTCGACAGCCACATTCCTCAACGCGGGCCGCGGCAACCCCAACTGGCTCCTTTCATTCCCCCGCAAGGCGTTCTTCACCCTGGGTGAGTTTGCCATGAGCGAGGCCGACCGCGTGGCATACGACAAGGAGATAGGCATCGTGGCATCCCCCACTCAGGAGGGTGTGGCTGCCCGCTTCCGTGCATTCCTCGACGCCAACAAGGACAAGGTGGGCGCCAAGGTGCTGAACCATTTCTATACACATGTCACAGGCGACCTCAAGGTCGACCCCGATGAACTCGTGTTCGAAATGGTCGACGGTATCCTGGGTGACCATTATCCGACACCTCCCCGCATACTGAACAGTGTCGAGACCGTGACCCGAGAGTATCTGCGCTGGGCCATGGGCGGAGGCGACGACACCACTGTCTACGACCTCTTCGCCACCGAGGGCTCGACGGCCGGAATGTGCTATGCCTTCGACTCGCTGCAGCAGAACTTCCTGATGAAGAAGGGTGACAAGCTCGCCCTCCTCACCCCGTGCTTCACACCGTATATCGAGATTCCGCAGCTCGCACAGTTCGGATTCGAGATCGTCAACGTGAGCGCGAACAAAATCGAGAAGGACGGCTATCACGACTGGCAATATCCCAAGGAGGAGATTGACAAGCTGCGCGATCCCTCGGTCAAGGCTGTCTGCATCACCAACCCCTCGAACCCGCCCAGCGTATGCCTGTCGCGCGCGGTGCTCGACATGCTCGTCGATGTCGTCAAGAAGGACAATCCCAACCTGATGATAATCACCGACGATGTGTACGGCACATTTATCGACGGTTTCAGGTCGCTGATGTACGAGCTTCCTTACAATACGCTCTGCCTCTATTCGTTCTCGAAGTATTTCGGCGCCACAGGATGGCGTGTGGCCGCGATGGCGCTCCGTTCGGACAAGAACGTGTTCGACGACCGTCTTGCCGCCCTGTCCGACGAGGAGAAGGCTGCCCTCAACAAGCGTTACGAGAGCCTTGCCATCGACCCGTCGAAGATCAAGTTCATCGACCGTCTGGTGGCCGACTCGCGTCTGGTGGGCCTGAACCATACGGCAGGCCTCTCGACTCCCCAGCAGATACAGATGATGCTGTTCTCGGCATTCGCATATCTGCACCGCGAGGAGCTGCAGCCCAAGCTGATAGCCATGATACACCGCCGGCTCAACGACCTCTGGAGCACAACCGGCTTCACCCTGCTGCCCGACCCCAACCGCGCCGGATACTACTCGGAAATCGACCTCATGGTCTGGGCCAAGAAGTTCTATGGCGACGAGTTTGTCAAGTATCTCAACGATAATTACCAGCCTCTCGACTTCGTGATACGTCTGGCCAACGAGACAGCCATTGTGCTGCTGAACGGCGACGGCTTCGACGGCCCGAAATGGAGTGTGCGCGCATCGCTGGCAAACCTCAACGAGGACGCATACCTCAAGATAGGCACGGCAATCCGCAAGATTCTCGACGAGTATCACGCCAAGTTCCTCGAATCGAAGAAATAATCCCTCGGCCTGACGGCTGAACGACGGCGGCGCGTACCACAGCGGGTAGGCGCCGCCTTTATTGTGCCTGTATTCGGCATTACCGCACCACGGAGTGGGGTGTGGCGGGGTAATTTTGCCGGAAAAAAGATATGATGAAACAGGTATTGATAGAAGCCGGGGCGCAGGTGATGGATACGCGCGTCAACCTGCGTGCCGACAGCCGCGGCTCTCTCCGCGGTGTCGGGATCCCCTCGGTGACCCGCAAGGGCACCGGGGCGGTCAATGTGGTCGAGGGGCTTGTGTGCCGTCACGGAGACAGGTCCGAGTCTTATTTCTATCTCAGGGAGGGCGCGCTGTGGTGTGCCAACTCGCTCCATGGACACCGAGAGATAGCCGCGATGGAGGATGTGAGGTGCGGGGTGGCCGTGAGCGACGGAGTGGTGCTGTTCTGTGCCTCGGGGCCCCGGCGGTTCAGGTATGATGGCCGGGGACGGTGGACCGGGCTGCCGCAACCCGTGGATTTCGCCCCATTTGTCATAGAGCGGCGCGACGCGGGGTCTGAGAGTGTGGATGTAGGCGACATAAAGCTCGCAGGCAGCTATGACTCGCGCTCGCACGAGCTGTCTATGGCCGACCGTGCCACCATCGGGGATGCGCTCGACAAGGCGTATCGCCGTCTTGTCGACACTGCCGCAGCCTCGCACCGCTATATCCAGCCCGTGGTGGCCCGGTATGAGATAACGGGACATGACGGGAGTGTGCTGTATCGCTCGGCTCCCGTCATGGTGAGTCCCGACGCGGGGGTGCAGGGAGTGGGATGCGCGGTCACTGTTCCTGCGGGGACACCCGGCACCCTCACGGGCGCACGTCTCACGGCGACATCGTTCACCCTCGCGCTGGTACGCGCGGGTGGCGACGACAGCATCATGGAGGATTTTGTGGCCGACGTGAGGCTGACGGTATCGCCGCAGCTACACCCCTGTTCGCCCGGCCTCCCCTCGGTGTGCCGCTATGACGGCGCGACATCCTCGGGGGTGGCCTATACGGCCTATGTGCCAGGCTACAGCCATCTGGTACAGCCGGGTGCCGAAGGGGGACTTGTGCGCTCGCGCACCCTCGCCGTACTTGCTAACATCGACACGGCGCTGCGCCCCTATGCGATGCCCCTCCGCTCATACGCCGACGACATCAAGACCCTCTCATCTTTAAACTTTAATCTCTCATCTTTAAACTCTAAACTCTCCTCTTTAAACTTCACCCCACGTGTTGCCGCCTCGAACGGTGATACAATCATATATGGCGGACTCACGCTCATTCCCTTTGACGGATATGCCGCCGCCGAGATGGCCACGGGTACGGAATACTCTGACTAAGGGATGCCGACGGCTGTCCGTGTGACTATGGCCGACGGGTCGGGCGTGGTGCGCGGAGGCACCGTGAGCGGCGTCGGGCTGTCACGCTTCTCGGCGTTGCTGACCTATCCTTCGGCCTCGGCGCGCAAGATGCTCGTGATATGCGGCAGTGCGCGCGGCGAGTATGACCTTGAGCCCACACCCGACGGCGCCATGTCGTTCCGGCTTGCCCCCGATTGCCGACCCCTGTCGCTCGCTGACAGCGGTGCGCCGTTCGTGCTCCCTGCCGCCTCGGCGGCGACCGTAGAGCTCCCCGATACCTTTGCCGTCGCGCAGGCCTCGGACCCCTTGCGCCTCATGGCCTCGGGCCGTTCGGAGGCGGGGCCAGTTACCTGCGTGGCGCCTGCTCCGAGGGTGGCGTGGGGTGTGGCCAAGCCGGGATTCTATGTCATGGGACGGGGCGGCATCATGGCCGTCGCCCCTGCGTCCTCCCTCGGGTCGCTGACCTCCTCGCTCATCGACCCGCGCGGAGTGACGTCGGCTACTGCCGCCGCAGTGATTCCCGGCGGGGTGGCCGTGGTGGCGGGAGGAGAGCTTCTCTCCCTCTCAGGCACACGCGCCACGGTGCTGCTTGACAGTTGCGATGCCGGGACGGTGGCCTACTCACCCTCCCGGCGTGAGCTGTGGCTGGTCTCGTCGCCCATGATGACGCTCGCTGTGGGGCCCGGGGTCGTGGGGACTGATGTCAAGGTATATCAGCTCGACCATGGCACCGTGTACTCGCGTACAGGCATCACCCCCTCGTCGGCGGTCACGCTGGGGGCGCGGATGCTGATAGTTGACAGCTCGGGCAACGAGCGCGACTGCTCGGCCGAGTCCGACACCATGCTCACGCTGGGGGTGTCGGGGAGTGTGCCGTTCGCCTCGGAGGGATGGACTCGTGCGTCGCTGCTCCTCCCGGCCTCCGGGCGCGACCTCGCGGGCTCGGTCACTGTCACCGCCCGTCAGGGGGACGGGGCGCGCGGCACATATACCGTGGCAACCTTCGACATAGACGGCGACCTTGACCATCCTGTGGCCTCGGGGCTGGCCGTGCCCCACTGCCATGCCGTCGGTATAGAGCTTTCGGTCTCCACGTTCCACCCCACATCTTTTGTCTATGACCCTCGCTGAAGACAACATGCGCCGCCACCGCCTCAGGGAGCGCTGGCGCTATTCGCCCGAGACAGGCGACCCCAATGACGGGTCGAGGATATGCGAGTGCGGCGTGTGGCTGCCGCTCGCCATGCTGCGCGACCCCGGGTACTCCCCGTCGCTGGGGGGCCTGGAGATGGATATGCTCAGGTTCAGGCACGATTTCGAGTACTGGGCCTTCCGTTGTGTGCATATCGCCGACAAGGCCACGGGCAGGGAGGTGCCCTTTGTGCTCAACGCTCCGCAGCGGCGGCTGGTGCGTCTGCTCGAGCGCGAGCGGGTGGCGGGGCATCCCCTGCGGCTCATCATGCTCAAGGCGCGCCAGTGGGGCGGGTCGACGCTGATTCAGGTCTATTTCGCATGGATTCAGATTGTACACCGCCGCGGCTGGCACTCGCTGATATGCGGGCATGTCAAGGATACCGCCTCGACCATCCGCGGGATGTATAGCCGTCTGCTGGCAGCCTATCCAGAGCAGTACTGGGATGAGGAGTGCCGCCCGGAGTTCCGTCCATACGAGCGGATGACCAACACGCGCTATATCCCGGGCCGGGAGTGCCGTGTGACGGTCTGCTCGAGCGAGAACCAGGAGGCCACGCGCGGACTCGACTGCGCCCTGGCGCATCTGAGCGAGGTTGCCTTCTGGAAAGACTCGCCGCTACACAATCCCACCGACCTGATACGCTCTGTGGCCTCGGGAATAATGCTCAAGCCGCTGTCTTTCGTGGCGCTGGAGAGTACGGCCAACGGTGTGGGGAATTTCTTTCACCGCGAGTGGCTGCGCGCCGTGGGCGGCAAGTCGGACAAGATTCCGTTTTTCGTGCCGTGGTTCGAGATAGACCTCTATGCCGAGCCTGTCGACGACCCCGACGCCCTGTGGGACACTCTCGACGAGTATGAGCGTGGCCTGTGGGAGCGGTTTGACGGCGTGACCCTCGAGGGGCTGAAATGGTATCACATGCGCCGCAAGGAGTACGAGGACCACCGCTCGATGATGGCCGAGTTCCCCTCGGACCCCGAGGAGGCTTTCTCGGCCACAAACAGCGCCGTGTTCTCGTCGAAGGCCGTTGAGCGTCTGCGCAAGGGGTGCTGCGAGCCCTTGCGGCGCGGAGAGCCGTATGGCGCGCCTGGTCATATGCCGTCAGACCTCTCGGCACCCGGATTCTCGGATTCGCCCGACGGACGCACGCTGATCTGGACGCCTCCCGTGCCCGGCATGGAGTATCTGGCCGCGGTCGATGTCGGGGGGCGCTCGGCAGGTGCCGACTGGTCGGTGATCAGTGTCATCGGGCGCGGGGATGTGCCGGAGATAGTGGCCCAGTGGCGCGGACACATCGACCACGACCTGCTGGCATGGAAAGCCGCCGCGCTCGCTTCCTATTATAATAAGGCGTTGCTTGTCGTCGAGAGCAATTCGCTCGAGAGTGACACCCGTGGCGAGGGGCAATATATCCTCGACCGTCTCGCCGGGGCATATCCCAACCTCTATCACCGTCCTCCGGCCGAGAGGGGAGGGGTGCGACGTCCGGGATTCCACACCAACCGGGCCACCAAGGCCTCGATGATAGCCCATCTGATAGCCATGGTGCGCGACGGCCTGTATGTCGAGCGCAGCGGCGAGGCCTGCGACGAGCTGCTGCAATATGAGGCATTGCCGGGAGGCGCATACGCCGCACGGCGCGGATGTCACGACGACATCCTCATGACCCGCGCCATGGCCCTCTGGGTACATGCCGCCGACCCCGCGGCGCAAGGACACCTCACTGCAGAGGATGTGGAGACACTGATGGAGACGCTGTGGGGGTAGTTGAGGTAGTTGGTCTAGTTGAACTAGTTGAACTAGACCAACTATACCAACTGCCATCCCCTAAATCGCCCAATCCCTGGTCAAAATCACTGACAAAACTCTCCAAACTGCAATTTTCTTCAAAAAAAATGTGAAAATATTTGCACGGTTGGGAAATAGTGCGTAATTTTGCATCGCTTTTAAGGCGGAACGCTTTTCAAGCGAGCGCACATTAGAAGAAATGCCTCTTTAGCTCAGTTGGCCAGAGCACGTGATTTGTAATCTCGGGGTCGTTGGT
>OLOX01000691.1_pt1 | contig 35015 bp, 18 predicted proteins | sample 1672091 | NCBI WGS metagenome assembly OLOX01 (sample SAMEA3136644, study PRJEB25190) | human gut metagenome | reverse complement strand
CCACCAGCAGCTGGCTGCCGTCTGCCGACGGACTGCCCAGTCCCAGGAACACACCGAGCCAGGTGTGAAGACATAGCTGCCGTTGATGCCGCAGGTCAGTATGAGCATCTTGAGGTTGTACTTACCCAGCAGTATCCAGCACTTGTCCTGCAGGTCGATGCCGGGATAGCCGAACATGCGGCTCACTGTGACAAGTTCCTCGTCGTTGATCTTGAGGATGTTGCACCGCTTCATCGAGTCGCACAGAATCTCCTTGTTGTAGAATCCCTGGCGCAGGTTGACATCGAACACCACAAGCGAGCTGTCGCTGACGGGCATTGCGTCGAGGAAGCGGGCGATGGTGTCGCGCGACACCACATTGCGCTGTGCCAGCGAGCCGAAGCACACGGCGCGTGTATTGCGGGCCAGCTCCTCGAGAGCAGGAGTGAAGGGTATGTTGTCCCATGCGACATTCTCCTTGATCTCGTACTGGGGTATCCCGGCCTGGTCAATCTCGACCTGCACGGTGCCGGTGGGATAAGGCACACGCTCGATGAGCTGGTTGAGCCCCTTTGATGTGAAATTCTCAAGAATCTCGTCGCCGAGCGGGTCATTGCCCACGGCGCTGACCACACAGCTCGGCAGTCCGAACTGCGAGACATGATATGCGAAATTGGCGGGCGCGCCACCTATTTTCTTGCCTTCGGGAAGCATATCCCATAGTGCCTCGCCCATTCCTACTACATAGTCATTCATGATATGTGGATATTATCTGTTGTTTTTGATTCGTGTTGTATAATAGAGGAGATATATCACCCCGACTGTCATCACGGCCACTGCGCCGACCTGACCCATAGCATCTGCGGCATAGCCCATGGCGAGGGGGAATACGGTACCTCCGAATAGCCCCATGATCATAAGGCCCGATACCTCGTTCTTCTCAGCCGGAGACGATATGAGGGCCTGTGAGAACACCACCGAGAATATGTTGGAGTTGCCGAAACCTATCATGCCGAGGGCGGTGTAAATGGCGGGGAGGGTATCGCACACGCAGAGCATAGCCATGGCGGCGAGCATCATTATAACGCTGATGCCGAAGAAGAGTTTCGGAGAGACCGAGCGGAGTATGAACGCGCCGAGGAAACATCCTGCGGTACGGAAGATGAAATAGACGCTGGTGGCGAATCCGGCCTCTTCGAGCGGCAGTTCGAGGCGTTCCATGATGATTTTCGGGGCCGTGGTATTGGTGCCGACGTCAATGCCCACGTGACACATGATGCCGAGGAAGCAGAGCAGTATGAATGGGCGGCCGAGGAGCCTGAGACATTCACCCACGCCGGATGCCTTGTCGGGACGCTCCTCCTCGATGGGGGTCGCGCCAAGGGCAGCCACAGAGATGAGGCTGATTACGGCATAGATGACAAACAGAGCTCTCCATCCAAGCCCGAAGGTCGGGAGATATGTCGTGGCTCCCCATGCGGCGAGAATCGGAGCAAGAAACGAGGCGATGGCCTTGACAAACTGCCCGAAGGTCAGTGTCGATGCCAGCTTGTCGCCGCTGATGAGGTTGGTGACGAGAGGGTTGAGCGACGTCTGCATGATGGCATTGCCGATACCGAGCAGCGAGAACGAGAGGAGCATGGCCGTATAGCTGTCGCCGAAGATGGGGATGAACAGCGAGAGGGCGGTGACGGCGAGGCTTATAAGCACGGTCTTCTTGCGGCCTATACGGTTCATCAGCATCCCGGTCGGAACCGAGAAGATGAGAAACCAGAAGAAGACGAGCGAGGGGAAGAGGTTGGCCTGCGAGTCGGTGAGGCCGAGGTCTTTCTGGACATAGTTCGAGGCGGTGCCTACGAGGTCGACGAAGCCCATCGCGAAGAAACATAGCATCACCGGGGCTATCTGCATCAACGAGCTCTTGCGGTCGGTGGCCAGTGGCTGGGTAATTTCCATATCTGCGGTTTTCAGTTTTCGGGGTTGATGTTATAGATTCGGAGGTCAGAGAGGGTAGCTTTTCCTCCGGCGGCGGTCACGGTCATGACCGTGTATGGTGCGTTGGGGAATACGAGGTTCGTCATGGCAAAGCGTCCGTCACGGCCAAACACCTCAATGCTCGAGCGGTCGACGAATATGCGGAGGCCGAGAGGCTTGCCCCCCGAGTGGGCCGGAGCGACGGTGACGGCGGGGAAATCCTGGCTGAAATCAGTGATTCCGCTCTCGCGGCGGTCGAAAGACAGCTCATCCTTTGCCGGAACGTATGTCATGGTCACATGCTCGCCCTGTGTGTTTGAGAGCTCTATCATCACCGCATCGGCCTTGGCGGCGTCGACATTCATCGTAATCTCGCACAGCCCGGGGATGGTATAGTGCCTGGGCTTTGAGCCGAGGGTGGCCTTGGATACACTCTTCACCGTTGCGACGCGCAGTGCCTCAGTCTCTGGCGAAGGTGCCGAAGATACATATAGCTGTCCGTCGGTATCGCGGAACAGGCCCATCTCTCTGGGCAGTGTGTTGGCGCTGCGGAACTGTGTGGTGGGAACCTCGGGTGCATACTGCCAGTTGCTCATCCAGCCTATCACCGTGCGTCGTCCTGCGGGAGCGTCGCTGAAGCTGACCGTGGCATAGTGGTCCTTGCCGTAGTCAAGCCATTTTGTCGGCACATTGCCGTCGGCATCAAGGTCGGGGGTGAAGGTCTTGCCGTCGAAATCGCCCACAAAATACTGTGTCGCGCTCCCTCCGAAGGGACCACCGGGGTTGAGGTTGCACAGAAGCACCCATTTCTTCTCGCCGGTACCCTCGACAGCGAGTTCGAAGAGGTCGGGACACTCCCACACGCCGTCCTGCGCGCCAAGGCCCTTGCCGAAACTGCTCTGCAGGGTCCACTCCTTCATGTCGGGCGACGTGAATATCAGCATCTCCTTGTCGAGGGCGTGTGCCAGCACAAGGGTCCAGGTCTTTGTCTCGGGATTCCAGAACATGTTGGGGTCGCGGGCCTCGCTCTCGAGCGTCAGCACGGGATTGCCGGGATAGATGCTGAATGTCTCGCCCCCGTCGTTGCTCCACGCGAGGCTCTGTATCTGGCTCATTCCCGCCGAGGTGTACATGGCCACGACGGCATCCTTGCCGAATCCCGCGCTCCCCTCGGTGTCGATGGCCGAGCTGCCGCTGAACACCGTGCCGAGTCCGTTGGGCTCGATGGCGACTGGGTGATGGTCCCAGTGTACGAGGTCTGCCGACGACGAGTGGCCCCATGTCATGTTCTGCCATTTTGAACCGAATGGGTTCCACTGATAGTAGAGGTGCCATACACCATCCTTATAGAACATTCCGTTGGGGTCGTTCATCCATCCATAGAGGGGAGTGTGATGATATGCGGGACGGAAACGCTCGCGGTTGGCGGTGTCGAACGTATCGGAGGTGGCGAAGCTGTTCCAGCAGGCATCCTCCTTGGCCTCGCGCACCGTCGAGCGGTTCTGCGAAGTGACTATGTTGAGTACGACGTCATGCCCCTTATATCTCCCGAGGTCGAGGGGCACTGTATAGTCCACCTTAGATTTGGCGAGACGAACATATATCGTGCGGTCGAGCCTGCCGTCGACGATGACATTGACGGTGGCATCGTCATTTGATTCCTGTACGGGCATCAGCAGCCAGCGGACATCCTTGTCCGTGACGCGCACCAGAGTGTTGTTGGTGCCGAGGTGCTCGATGCCGACACCGTCGCCTGCGCAGACCGTCGCGCCTCCTATGGCGAGGGCGGCTATCAGGGTTGCGGCTTTGCGGTTGATTGTATTCATGATATCCGGGTTTTGCATTTTGTGGCGTGTTTTTTTGACATTGCAAAACTAATCATAATCGCCGGGATGCCCTATTAAAAATCGTGCATAACCTATCACAATCGTCCAGAAGCTGTATTTTTAGCACCTAAAGCACGTTTTTTCATATTTTTTATGTCTAAATTTGCAAGCGAAAACGAAAAATCCATGTAAGGCTAACCATATCTCAACCATGAAAAGGATAACAGCTTTTCTCATCATACTATTCATTCTGCTCTGGCTACCTGCATGTCAGGATGCAAAACCATACCGTATCGGAGTCTCGCAGTGCAGCCAGGATGACTGGCGCTCGAAGATGAACGACGAGATAAGGCGCGAGATAATGTTCCATCCCGAGGCCACGGTCGAGATACGCTCGGCCGACGACAGCAACGAGAAACAGATCGCCGACATCCGCTATTTCAAGGATAACGGATTCGACATAATAATATGTGCCCCCAACGAGGCGGACGCCATCACGCCTATAATAAAGGAGGTATATGAGTCCGGGATGCCTGTGATACTCTTTGACCGCAACATCAACGGCGACACCTATACTGCCTGGCAGGGGGCTGACAACATGGCCATAGGGCGCGCGGCGGCGCATTATGCCCGCCATCTGGCAGGAGCCGGGGCCAAGGTAATCGAGATATACGGCCTCGAGGGTTCTACCCCGGCCATCGAGAGGCACGAGGGTTTTGAGAAAGCGGCTGCAGAGGAGGGTATCAGGCTGCTCGGCTCCGCTCACGGCAACTGGAATTATGAGGATGCGGCTGTAGTGGCCGACTCGCTATTAGCCATCCATCCCGATGCCGATGTCATATATGCCCACAACGACCGTATGGCCATCGCAGCCTCCGAGGTCGCAAGACGCCGCGGGCTGGATGTCAAGGTGATAGGGATTGACGCCGCACCCGAGATTGGCATAAAGGCTGTGGCAGACAGTGTGATAGACGCCACATTCCTCTATCCGACAGACGGTTACCGTCTGGTGCGTACGGCGCTGGCAATACTCGGGGGAGAACCATACGACACGGTGTGCCGTCTGCCTGTGGCATCGCCCGTAGACCTGTCTAACGCCGACATATTGCTGCTGCAGAACGAGTCGCTGCGCGAGGAGACTGACAAGATAAAGGTGCTGAAGAGCCAGGTCGACGATTTCTGGACACGACACTCGGCCCAGACCACACTGTTTTATGCCGCGGTGGCCATTCTTGTGCTCGTCATAGGGGTGCTTTTCCTGGTATTGCGCGCTTTCTGGCAGCGTCAGCGACATCAGCGCCAGCTCATGGAGCAGAACCGCCTGCTCGAGGAGCAGCGTGATACGCAGAAGGCACTCAACGAGCAGCTTGCCGCCGCCACGCAGTCAAAGCTGATATTCTTCACCAATGTCTCGCACGACCTGCGCACTCCCCTCACCCTCATCTCCGAGCCTGTAGAGCAACTGGTCCAGGCCGACAACCTGACTCCCCAGCAGCACACACTGATGAAGATTGCCGACAAGAACGTGCGCATATTGCGGCGCCTCATAAACCAGATACTCGATTTCCGCAAATATGAGAACGGACGCCTCGACCTGAACCTGACAGAGGTGGCACCGGGACCGCTTTTCGCTGAGTGGGCGGATGCATTCCGTGCCATGGCCCGTAAGCGCGATTTCAAGCTCACGATAGATGTGGCCATCCCCGACACATTCACCATGGCGCTCGATGTCGAGAAGACCGAGCGGGTTTTCTTCAACATCATGTCAAATGCCTTCAAATATACCCCCGACAACGGCAGCATAAGTTTTGAGGCCGCAGTGAGGGGTGAGGATATGACCTTCTCGGTCGAGGATACCGGGCGCGGCATCCCGGCCGAGGACCTGCCAAACATCTTCGACAGGTTCTATCAGGTAGACAAGGTGCATCCCAACGGATCAGGCATAGGGCTGTCGCTGGCCAAGGCGTTTGTAGAGCTGCACGGCGGCACAATCTCGGTAGAGAGCCGTCCCGGGGCCGGGTCAAAGTTTACGGTCAGGCTGCCTGTACGTCACACCGGTGCTGTGGCAGCTTCGGCCATGGCCACCCCCCTGATCACCGGGGCTGATATAGAGAGTGAGCTCGGCAGTGTCGAATCTGAGGCACCCCAGCCCGATTCGAACAAGCCCGTACTGCTCATGATAGACGACAACGAGGACATACGCCGCATGACGGGCGAGCTGCTCGCGGACGAATATAACATGATTTTCGCCTCGAATGGCCGTGACGGCATCCGTCTGGCGGCGAAATATGTACCCGACCTGATAGTGTGTGACGTGATGATGCCCGTGATGGACGGCATGGAGTGTTGCCGCCGCATCAAGGAAGAAATCTCGACATCGCATATACCCGTACTCATGCTCACGGCGTGCTCTATGGACGAACAGCGCGTGCAGGGCTATGAGAGCGGTGCCGACGGATATGTGGCGAAACCGTTCAGCTCGGCAGTGCTCAAGGCACGTTGCAAGAGCCTCATCGAGAACCGCCGCAGAATCAAGAACCTGTGGGGCGGAAAAAATGCCGCACCTCAGACACCGGCAGACGGTAACCGTCCCGCCCCGACAGGACAGGAGGTCGAAGATGAGTTCTATGCCCGGTTCGTGGCGATTGTGAGCGAGAAGATGGGCGACCCCGACCTCAATGTCGATGCGCTGGCTTCCGAGATGGGACTTGGCCGCTCGCAGTTCTACCGCAAGATAAAGGCACTGACCAACTACTCGCCGGTCGAACTGCTGAGGCGCCTGAGGCTGAAACGCTCGCGCGACCTGCTCTCTACCACACAGAAATCTGTGAGCGAGATCGCATACGAGGTGGGTTTCTCGACTCCCGCCTACTTCACCCGCTGTTACCGCGAGGCATACGGCGAGACCCCGACCGAGCTGCGCGAGCGGCTCGGGGCCAAAGGTTAACCCGGGGTCACCGGACACGGGGATGGGGATGATGATACAAACCGTGCGTAAGGTATTAATTATTAGGCTATGCGACAAATTTGATAGTCCATGCAACATCTGTGACAGAGCTTGCCCTGATTTTGATGATAACTTTGCGTCAGAAATTTTTACCAATCGAATAGACATGAAAAAAACAATCCTCTTTGCGCTGTTCCTGCTGCTGGCGGTCATAGGCGCACAAGCACAGAACATCACGGTGCACGGGACGGTCATCTCGAAGACCGACGACGAGCCCCTGATCGGGGCATCGGTGATTTCGGAGTCGACCAAGGCCGCCACGGCCACAGACCTTGACGGCAATTTCACGCTCTCCGTCCCCAAGGACTCTAAAATCACAGTCTCTTATGTAGGATATGTGCCCACCACACTTCAGGCCGAGGCACAGATGACAGTATTTCTGTCTGAAGACAGCGAGATGCTCGACGAGGTTGTCGTGGTAGGCTACTCGTCAGAGAAGAAATCAGATCTCACCGGTTCGGTTGCCGTGGTCAAGATGAAGGATGTTTCCGACACCCCCACCGGCAACGTCATCCAGTCACTGCAGGGACGCGTGGCCGGCATGAACATCACCACAGACGGTACGCCCGGCGGACTCAGCACGGGTACCTCGATACGCGGTGCGTCTTCGTTCCGCGGGGATGCCAACGGCCCGCTGTATGTGATAGACGGCGTGATGACACGCGAGAATCCCGGCACCATACTCAACAGCAATGATGTCGAGTCCATACAGGTGCTCAAGGATGCCGCATCGGCCTCGATATATGGCGCACAGGCTGCCAACGGCGTCATCATCATCACGACCAAGCGTGCCAAAAAGGGTGAGTGCAACGTGACATTCGACGCCACCCTTACACTCCAGACCTATCAGAGCGGTCTCGATATGCTCAACGCAGACCAGTGGGGGCAGGTATATTGGTCGGCATTCAGATATTCGTACGGCTCGACACCCAATTCCGAGCTCTATGGCAACGGCGCGACCCCGAAGCTGCAGCCTTATACCAATCTGAACGGTGTAGCCGTGAATCCGCAGAACACCGATTGGGAGAAAGAGATACACCGCACAGCCCTGATGCAGACCTACAGCGTGGGGCTCTCGAAGGGTGACGAGAACGGCTCGTCATCGCTCTCTCTGAGCTGGCTCGACCACGACGGCATCATCAAGGGCTCGGATTTCCAGAAGGCCAACGCCCGGTTCAGCTCGGACTACGGTTTCCTGAACAACCGTCTGCGCGTGGGCGGCAACGTCACCGTCAACTGGTGGAGGCAGCACAACGCTCCCGGCGGTGTCGAGGAGAACGCAATCAAGATGCACCCTGCCCGCACGGTCTATGACGCCGAGGGCAACTATAACGACCAGGTGGCTTTCGGACTCAACGATACTCCCAACCTGATACGTCAGATAAATGAGGAGAGCGCCAACAAGCATGAGTACTGGCGCGTGTTCGGCAACACATACCTGTCTGTCGAGCCGATAAAGAATCTTGTGATACGTACCAATTTCGGCATCAACTATCACAACGGCACAGACAAGAACTTCACTCCTGCCAACCTGCGCGACAAGACCAACAACCTCTATCAGTATTCGAGCAAGACTGTCGACTGGGTATGGACCAACACGGCACAGTATAACGCCGATTTCGGCAGGAACTCGATAATGGCCCTTGTAGGCATCGAGGCCAAACATAACCATTTCGAAGATATGTTCGGCGAGGGCAAGGGACTCGAAATCGAGGATGAGAACTATCTCTATCTCGGCAATGTCACCACAAACAAGAACACAGGTTCGGGCGCGTCAAACTATTCTATGTTCTCGGTATTCGGCAAGTTCAACTATACCTGGGACAACAAGTATCTTGCCTCCCTGACCATTCGCCGCGATGCCTCGTCGCGACTCTCGACACAGCATAACTACGACTGGTTCCCCTCGTTCTCGGCAGGCTGGCGCATCTCGCAGGAGAACTTCATGGAGCAGACCCGCGACTGGCTTACCGACCTCAAGATACGAGGCGCATACGGCGTCAACGGCAACGACATCATAGCCAACGATGCTTTCTATGCCAAGTATGCCATGGACCTTGACCGCTCGGCCTATGCCATCGGCGGCGGCAACAGCCTTGTGGCCGGCGCTCTCCGCTCGCGCAGTACCAACCCCGACCTGACATGGGAGAAGACCTATCAGACAAACGTCGGCTTTGATGCCGCGCTGCTCTCAAACCGCCTATCGCTGTCGTTCGACTATTTCCACAAGAAAACCAAGGACATGCTTGTCGAGAAACCCTATATCGCCACCATCGGCGAGGGCGGATACTGCTGGTATAACGGTGGCTCGATGGTGAACAAGGGTGTCGAGATTACCGCCGAATGGCGCCAGTCGCTCAACAAGGACTTCAGCTATAACGTCAGCCTCAATGTCACCGCCATGAAGAATGAGGTGACCGGCCTGATGGACGACATCTACTATACCTGGGGCGGAGGCAACGGCCGTGACAAGAGTATCGTGGGCCAGTCGCTCGGTTCGTGGATGGGCTATAAGACCGACGGGATATTCCGCACACAGGAGGAGGTCGACGCCTATAGGGAGAAATATAAGGTGAGCTTCGGCAACCCGGCCGTGGGTCGTGTGCGATATGTCGACACCGACGGCGACGGCGAAATCAGCGACCGCGACCGCACATGGCTCGGCACTGACCTGCCCAAGGCGCAGTTCGGCCTCAATCTCGGCGCCAACTGGAAGGGTTTTGACCTGAGCCTCTTCTTCAACAGCATAATACGCGACGCATGGAACAACTCTAAGTTCTATACCGATTTCTTCCCCCTCTGGACAGGCAACCACGGCACACAGCTTCTCGGAGCGGCGGCTGCATACGACAGGTATCTCGAGACAGGCTACTATGACTCTGATGTTCCCGCCCCGCAGGTCGACAACTCGAACGGCGAGAACGAGGGATCGGAATACTATATCGAAGACGGTTCGTTCGTGCGCCTCAAGACCCTCTCTCTGGGGTATACGCTGCCCAAGAACATACAGCAGAAACTCTGCCTGAAGAACGCCCGCGTATATTTCCAGGCTCAGAATCTCTTCACAATCACCAAGTACAGCGGCGCAGACCCCGAGGGTCTCGGCTATCCCTACGCCCTGCCGCGCCAGTACACATTCGGTATCCAGTTCGGTTTCTAACCACCCCTTAAATCAAGACAAAAATGAAACTCCGTAATATCATCACCATATCCCTCGCCGCCACCCTGGCACTGAGCTCGTGCAGCGACGACTTTCTCGAAAACAAGCCCCAGGGCCCTCTGTCCGAGGGCAACATGAACGACCCATCGGCGGTAGACCTGCTGGTCAACGGCGCATACGCCACATTCGGGTGCCGCTATGCCGACTCTAACGACCCCCACTGGTTCCCCCTGACCAACTGGAGCTATGGCGAGGTGCGTGCCGACAACGCCTACAAGGGTGGAGGCGGCGAGACCGACGCATGGGAGATACACGACATGGAGACTGCCAAGGTGCAGCCAAACAACGGATTTCTTGACGGCAAATGGTTTAATGTCTACTGCGGCATCTCGCGCTGCAACTCGGCCATACGCGCCCTGAGGAAAGTAGACGCCAACGTCATCAAGGAGAAGGATGTGCGCATCGCAGAGGTGCGTGTGATTCGCGACCATTGGTATTTCGAGCTTGTGCGCCACTTCAACCGAATCCCCTACATGGACATCGACCTGCCCGAGAACGCCTATACGTCCGTGCGTAACGACGAGTTCACCCGCGAGCAGCATCTCGACCGCATCGCCAACGACCTCATCGAGGCTGCCAATGACCTGCCGGATACCCAGGACGAAATCGGACGCATCAACCGCCGCATAGCCCTGGCCTATGCCGCCAAGGTAAGGCTATATCAGGCATATCGTGAGGATACCGAGACCAATGCCGTCGTCGAGATAGACAAGAAACTGCTCGGCGAGGTGGTGGAACTCATAGACAAGGTGGACGGATATGACCTGCTCGACGATTTCCAGAAACTCGATATGCTCGAATATGAGAACGGCCCCGAGTCGGTGTTTGCCGTACAGTTCTCGAAGGACGACGGTTCGGGCAGCGTCGGCCGCATCAACTGGAGCATGCTGCTCAACTCGATGACGGGTCCCGGATGCCCCTGGCAAGGTGACGGATTCTTCCTCCCCTCGCAGGACCTCATCAACGCCTATCAGACCGATGCCGACGGTCTGCCCATGTTCGACTATCAGTCACATCCCGACTATGGCACAGTCGAGTTTGACGCCAATGGCGGATATAAGCTCGCCAATGTCGACGGCAACGTAGACCCCCGTCTCGACTTTGTGACAGGCCGTCCCACCATCAGGTATAAGACATATACCGGGAGCGCCTGTGGTCTGTGGGTGCGCAACAGCGACACATACGGATACAACAACACCAAACGCTTCTGGCTCTCGCCCGAGTCGAAGGATGCCACACAGGGATGGCCCTGGGGTGCCTCGGCCCTCAACTGGCAGATAATCCGCTATGCCGACCTGCTCCTGTACAAGGCCGAGGCCCTCATCGAGATAGGTGGCGAGAGGCTTGAGGAGGCAAGACAGCTCATCAACCGCGTACGCCGCCGCGCCATGAACAGCGCCTATGTCAAGGATTTCAATGACCCCTCGAAAGACGCCGCACACTATAAGATAGCCCTCTACCCCACCGAGGGATGGACTCAGGACTATGCCCGCAAGGCACTGCGTACCGAGATGCGACTGGAGAAAGCCATGGAGGGCGAACGATTCTTTGACCTCGTGCGCTGGGGTATCGCCAAAGAGACCATGAACAGGTATTTCGAGGCTGAGAAAGATACCCGCATCTATTACAAGGAGGCCACCTTTGACACCGGCGAGGAATACTGCCCCGTCCCCGTGGCCCAGTACAACTTCTCGGGCGGCATCTACGTCCAGAACCCCGGCTACCCGTCATTCTGACACTCAAGCCAAAGTATAGTCAATTTCTAAGGTAAACAAGATTTTACAGGTAACACCCCCATGTAGGCCCGGTCGCCGAGACCGGGCCTACATATTTTGATTCAAGAAAAGAAAAATTAAAGCACCAATAAAAAAATTAGTGATAAAATTTGGCAGGTTCAAAAAAACTCACTAACTTTGCAGCGCAAAAGCCCAGGTGGCGGAATGGTAGACGCGCTCGTTTCAGGTGCGAGTGCTGCGAGGCGTGCAGGTTCGAGTCCTGTTCTGGGCACCATACAAAATTGCAAGTGATTAATTTTCAATCGCTTGCAATTTTTAAATTTAAGCCCGTGCCAACGCGGCATCAACCGACCCAACACCCCGTATCAACGAAATAAATCTTCATAAACCGACCTGAATAAATCGGATTTGAACCTATTAACTTTTATTAATACAGCCAACTTGACATATTTTTATGAATCCCAAGCATAAAAGAGTGTTCGATGGCGATGAAATAACATCATTAGATATGTTTCAGTCGATCGAACCGCAATTGATAAACATAATTGCAGCTACTGCCATTTGGGTTAATCCTGATAGAATTTCATTGATACTCTTTTAGCAAACTTAGTATTAATCCCTCGTATTTTAGCTAATCTTTCAGACTATTTTAGTGCAGTCATTGATGTCCTAAAGTATCGTTCCTATGAACTGTATGGCTGGCATCCAGAAGGAACTGCGGCACCTCAACGTCCATCATATTATCCGCAAGTCTGGCGTGAGTTTATGTAAGATAGTCGGTATGATTTCACTATGGGAGCCAATCGCAGCCTTTGTAAAAAATCAATTTTAAAAATCCTAATATGGATGTTGAACGTTGCGCTCTATTTATTAATCCATTATATTTATTTCTAAAAAAACCTGTATTATGCGGTATTTTGGCCTGTCTGCATATATCCAGATTCTTATCACCTGAGAACCGGATATTTTGGAAAAATTCTCAAAGATCTGTCACCTTAAAAAAATCCAAATATCAAAGTACAAAAAAGAGGCTGTGCCGTAAACTTTAATTGCGACACAGCCTCCATTACAAACCATTTACTAATACTCAATACTTAAATTGAACCATATTATCTAATCTTATCTATGCACCTATTTATCATTTACATCAATAGCCGGGATTCTGCCATGCTTTCTTGTCTGAGTCCGAGAGGTTGGTTCCGTCCGGATTCTGGAGGTTGTCAATGAAATCCTGGGGAAGCGGACGTACATAGTGCTTGGCGGGGTCGAAGAATGTCACGTCCGGGTTGAGCTTCACGGCGCGGGTCTCGATGGTCTTGGTACGTGAGAGATGCTCCCAACGCACCATCTCACCCACGAGCTCACGGGTATGCTCGTTGAGGATGAAATTGAGCGCGCGGTCGAACTTGCTGCTGACACCGAGCTTGGCGAGGATTGCCTCATCCTCGGCGGGGAGTTTGTCCCAATCCCAGTCGGTCATCTCGCTCTCTGTGCTTGCGTAAGTCACGGGGAGGCCGGGATTGGAGAGGTAATATGTATTCATGCCGAGGTTCCAACCGTCGTTGGCTTTGACGTAAGTATCTTTGGCAGTGACATGGGGGGAATTGGCTGCGGCAGTGTAGCAACCGTCAACGAAATAGCTGCGGTTCTCACCCTGATGCCATGCGCCACGCTTGCGGAGAACATTGATGTCTTCCTTCGCGCCTGTGTAATCGTTAAGGCGCACCTTGATTTCAGCACGTACAAGATAGGTCTCGGCAAGACGGGCAAGGATGATGTCACGAGAGCCTTCATCGGCGGAGAATCCTTTCAGATGACCGCAAGTGTGCTTGATTACACCGGGGAACATATTGCTGCCACGTGAACCGTAAGCGGCGGTTTGGATGTAACCGAAATCATTGCCCACAAACTTGCCATTCTGGTAGAGAATCCATGAGTTGAGAATAGGCTGGTTAGGCTTCCCGGAGAATGTGGATGTGCCTTTGTGCTCCTGTTTACGTCCTGCCTCGGGGATGCGCCCTGCCTCATCGACAAAATTCGACTCGGTCTGGTAACGTGCGGCTCCGAATGTGAACTTGTCGTAAGCATGTTCATCCTTCTTATTTATGATAAATATAATGGAGGGGTCACCTATATGGACAGGACCGGTATGCTCATTGCCTACGTATTCGACCGCAGTTCCGTAGACGGTACCGAACGATTTCCAAAGACGGGCGTCATTCACATTGTCAAACACTGAGAGTGTGTACTCGGTGGGACGGAAACGCTGCATGTCTTTTCCACCGGTGATACAACCGCGCATCGTGCCGAGGGTGGTGTTGGCGAAATTTGAGAACTGCGGATTGAAGAAAGCTCCAGGGTTACGGGCAGCTGTACGGCCGGAAAAATTGTCGTCGTGTGCGGCGACCATGAGAAGCTCATTGCTCTTCTCAATGGGGCAATTCACACCTGACCAGTCTCCATAGACGTCAATTACGTCATTCTCAAGTGAGCGGGCGCTGATGGTATAGTTGGCTGCCTCAAGAGCCTCGCGGAGATACTGTTCCTTGACTGCACTGTTCCAGTCGGCGTTGCGCTCTGAAGCGGCGAAGAGGAGTGCCTTTGCGAGGAAATGACCGGCGGTTGCCTTTGTCCAGCCCACAGGTACGCCTGCGAGACTGTTGGTCTCCCCTTCGAAAAGCCCAAAGGCAGTACGGAGATCGGAGATCACCTGTTCCCAGCACTGCTGGGAGGTGGCGCGTTCGAAATTACGGACGATACCTGATGCGGACTGAGTCTGTAGCACGCAGTGGCCGAACTGTGATGTCAACAGATAGAAATTATAGCCGCGGAGGAAATATGCCTGTGCGAGACATGAGTTGCGGAGAGCCTCGTCAGGGATAACACCCGCCTTGGCAATGATGATGTTGGCGGAGGCGATACCATAGTATACCTCGTCCCAGAAATGTTTGTTCGTACCGGTATTGCCGTTCATGGTCACCCATGTCGGAGCCATGCGCACGTCATAGGTATTCCACATCTCGTTAGGCTGGTCAGTGCCGCCGCCGAATTCGTCAGTGCCGCCCATGAACGCACTATAGCCCTGTGTCTCATATCCGCCTATCCAGCGGATATGGCCGTAGAGTGAGAGAGTCAGAGACTGGATACCCTCAGGGGTGTCAAAGTACTGTGTCGAATAATCGGTGGTCATTTCCTCATCAAGGAAATCGCTCTGGCAGGCAGTAAATCCGGCTGCTGCGAGGAGAATACCAATTGCGATATGTTTGTTGAGTTTCATTGTCGTTTTCGTGTTTAAGATTTTAGGTGTCAGATTAGAAACCGAGCTCGAGACCGATTACCCAGCTGCGGTTATAGAACGTCTCGCCGGTGTCGAGGTCAAAGCCGTTGACTGACTGGTATATGTCAAACGGATTGATGACCTGGCCGTAAACCTTCACATTCTTGAGCTGGACCTTCTCGAGGAGGCGGCTGGGGAGGGTATATCCGAGCGAAATGTTACGCATGCGGATAAAGTTTGCTTTCTTGTAGCCATGCTGCTTGGAGAATTGGTCGACATCGCCTGTCTGCACTGAGGTGAGGATCGGCTTCTGGAATTCCGCACCGGTGTTGTCGGGTGTCCAGTAATCAACTGCCTCGCCGATGTTACCGTAGCCGAAGAGGTGCTGCGGCTGATTCACCCAATATCCGAAACGGCCATACATCTGGCAGCTGAGTTCGATGCCCTTGTAGTTGAAGATGTTGGTCCAGCCTGCGGTGGTGGTAGGACGCTTGTTGCCGACAATCACGCGGTCTTCGTTATCCATTGTATAGTCACCGTTCACGTCATGTGGACGCACCATACCCGGGGTGAAATTGTATCCGCTCTTCTCTTTCCATTTTGCCATCTCGGCATGATCCTCAGGGGTATCCTGCCAGAGGCCGTCAGTTGAGTAGTCGTAGAACACGCCGAGCTGTTCGCCTATGAACCAGCTGTTGGTAATGTCGTCTTCCTTGCCGTTTGACAGCTCGTCGATTTTATCCTTCTGCCAGCTCAGGTTGAACGAGGTGTTCCATGTGAAGTCACGGGTCTCGACGGGAATGGCATTGATGGTAATCTCGACACCCTTGTTTGAGGTCTTGCCGATGTTGGCGAGAGTGGAAGCGTAGCCGGTCACGGTAGGTATCCTCATGTTGAGGAGCAGGTCCTTGGTCTTTGAGGTATAGAACTCGAGGCTACCATTGATGCGGTTGTTGAGGAAACCGTAGTCGATACCGAAGTTCCACTGGGTAGTCTTTTCCCAGCCCACCTCGGTGTTGGCCATTATGACAGGATTCTTGAAATAGGCACCGTCGTTGGTCAGATAGGCTTTATCATAACCCTCGGTTGTGGGGACATAGATTGACTGGATCTGTCCAAGAGTCGCATAGGGACTGATAGCGGAGTTGCCGGTTGTACCGACACCTGCGCGGATTTTCAGATTGTTTAGCCACTGGATGTCACGGAGAAATGATTCCTGCTGGATGCGCCAACCGAGTGACATGGAGGGGAAGAAAGCCCATTTGCGCCCCTCAGAGAGCTGCGAGGCACCGTCCCAACGTGCTGACGCAGTAAGGAGATAGCGGTCGGCGTAGCCGTAGTTCACACGAATCATGTAGGATTCGAGCTGACGTTCGTTAAGATCCGTGCTCATACTTGCGGCGTTAGCCTTATTTGTGATGTCGAGCGAACCCATGGCGTTCCATTTGTACATATCCTGCTCAAGACCCTCCAGACTCATGGCTGCACTCTCATAGTTCCACTTTGATGCGGTCTGGAGGAGTGTAAGGCCAACGTTGTGAACCTTGTTGAAGGTATTGTTATAGGTAATCATGTTGTCGAGGGTCCATGAGAAATCACGGCGCTGCTGCCATCGTGCCTGATTGTTCTTCTTGTTCATCCACTTGTAAGCCGACTGGGTGTCGATATAGTCGCCCTGACGCCAGTTGCGGTAGTCGGGGCCGAGGGCAATCTTGTAGTCAAGACCTTTGAGAGGAGCCCAGATCTCACCGAAATGGAGCTGAGCCGAGAATGAGCCGAGCACACGGTAAGTCTCACGCTGTGAGATGTTGTGCTCCCATTCGTTGACGGGGCAATATGCGCCGGTGTCACCGCCGGGGAACTGTATGCGGTTACCCTCCTCGTCATAAGGAAGAGCCCAGCGGTAAGCTTTCTTGTAGAGATCGTAGATGCCGGACGCTGAGTTTGTGCTTGAGGGTGCATAAGTTTTTGACATACCGTAATCCTGCTTTTCACGGGAAGCGTTCATTGACATCGCGATGGTCATCCATTTCACAGGAGTGATATTGATGCCGAGACGCGCAGTGTAACGGTCATATTCCTGACCGTGCTGGGTACCGTCGTTGCTGAGGTAGCCGAACGAACCGAAAGCGTTCATCTTCTCGGTACCGCCCGATGCGCTGACGGTGTGCTCGTGGATGAAGCCTGTGCGGAGCGCATTCCCAGTCCAGTCGTAATCAATCACGTTGTCAGGATTCCACGAACCTGAAGCCCATCCGTTCATCACGTTATTATAGGCGACGGGGTCATCAAGTATACCGAAGAGGATTTCGTCGCTCTCGCGGGTCGGGGTACGAGGATCCGCATACTTGGAGGGGTCGGAATTGTAAGCTGCCCAGCGGCGGTAGTCGATAAAATGTGCAGCACTCATGGCGGGGCTTCTGTCCACGAGATTCTGCCAGGTGACGGAGCCTGCGTAGTTGAGTGAGAACTGACCAGCCTTACCCTGTTTGGTGGTGACAATCACGACACCGTTGGCACCGCGTGAACCGTAGATGGCGGTGGCGGAGGCATCCTTGAGGATGTCGATTGACTCGATGTCACGGGGATTGAGGGTCTCGATGCCGGAGCCGGACATCAGGGGCACACCATCGACAACATAAAGAGGTGAGTTGGAGGCTGTGAGTGAACGCTCGCCACGGATGCGGATGTCACCCACGGTACCGGGACGCTCGCTGGTGGTGATGTCGACACCGGCAGCCTTGCCCTGAAGTGCTTCGAAGGCGTTGCTGACGGGGCGGCTCTGGAGTTCCTCAGCGCTGATATGGCTGAGTGCGCCGGTAACGTCGCTCTTCTTCTGCACACCGTAACCGACCACTACCACTTCGTCAAGGACTGCGGAATCCTCCTGCATCCTGACGTCAATACGGGTCTGATTACCCACCTTGATGTCCTGAGGCTCGCAACCCACGTAGCGGAATTCGAGGACGGCGTCTTTTGCGACGTTCTTCAGAGTGTAGTTGCCGTCGAGGTCGGTAGCTACTCCGTAGGAAGTCCCCTTGATAAGGACGCTCACGCCGACGAGCGGCTCGCCGTCCTTGTCGGTGACGGCACCCGAGACAGTCTTGCCCTGCGCAAATACTGAGATAGACAGTATCGCGAATAGGGCAACCAGGAAGCCGCGCCGCATGGCGGTCAAGAGCTTCGAACAGTTACTTGTTGAACTGCTTTTCATCTTGTAATTTGATTTAATGGTTATTAATTATTAAGGCGTTTATATTATCTCTCTTTTTCCGATTTCATATCTGCTCCAAAATTATATCTTTGACTGATATGCAGTAGTTCGATATCATCCAAAATCGTATAATTTTGTACAAAACAGGATTGAATGACAATTATTTAGATTCCTGATTGCCATATTTTGCAGAATTAAAGGCAAAACCATCCCCGCCATAGTCTGTGGTAACGGGGATGGCTGCAGAAATTAATAAATCATCCCCCTCTCGGACGTAGTTTTTATTTTTACCGATCTTCTGTCTATATACAATGCTCAAGAGGACACCCAGTCTGACGGGTCATAAGATTAATCCATCGTGTCATATCGAGCCAATCTATCAATGATTTTACAGTTTATTATTTACAGGTATAAGTTCCAATGCGCCGGGCAGCTGCTCGTGACCACACTCAAAAACGGTTATGCTCACATTTTCCATTTCGCGATGAAGATACACCTGGCGTCCCAGAATAGTCTGCGAGGGGTCTGCATCCGGGTTAAGCCTCTTGATGACCATATCCATCACCTCATCCTGTGAGAGGAGACGGTTATCCTTTTCGGCCTTGCGGAAAATTTTATTGCGGTCTGAGATGCCATACTTGCGTTCGGCGGCAATGCGATTATACATCAGGAGCGAATGGCTGACGGGCACACTGCCCTTATAGCCGTCATGACATCCTTCATATATGTAGAGAGGGACATCCTTTCGGAGCTTCCCGGGGTAGGCCTGATGAAGAGGTGAACGGCGGATAGCCTCTCCGGCATCAATGACACCGTCGCGCCCGATTGCCTGCATGATATGATTGGCATAATTCTGCCCACGTCCACGCGATTCCCAATACCAGGCTTCAATATCACTGATAGGGGCCCATGCGGAAAACGATTTAACGGGATATTGAACCTGCATGAAAGCGGCCAGTGTGGCTAGACCGCCACCACTGACTCCGACCACATGGACCTCATCAGGATTTGCGTTCATTTCCTTGACCGCCCAGACAATCGCATCTTCAATATCCTGAATGACAATCGGGCTGACAAGCGCCTCGTTGCGCTTGTTCGGGCCGCGGAAATCAGGATGGATATAATTCCAGTCTTTTTGCGCAACCTCTAAAGAGATTGGATCGTTCTGGCGATAATCGCCGCTCCAGGTATGGAGACTGACAATAAGGGGCGCAGAGGGCTGTGTGCTCTTGTAAATGTATGCATTCTGTGGCATACCATCGGTTGATGACAGGATACTGACCTCTTTAAAACGGTTATCCCAGTTGCGACGTCTCGTGTCGTCCCATGCCGGAGATTCTTTTTGACCGGCAGCCTCAGGACTCCCGCTGCCCGATGTGCACAGGAGGACCTCTCCTATTATTCCGGACGGAACAGGACGATTGTCGGGAGTGTACAGTTGCGTATATGTGTATAGTTTCCGCTGAGACTCGGGTAACGAGGCATCACCAATCAGACGATTCGCCAATGGAGTACGCACATCAATTCGCAACGTGTTCTTTCCACTCTTTACGAAGGGGGTTATGTCAATTTCCCAAGGATCACACCAGATAATCCCGGCGACGGAGTCATTGACAGAGACTTGCGCCACACCCTGCAGTCCGGGAATGCGTAATGAGAGTTCAGAGCCTTTTCTTTTTTCCGGGACATCAAAGGAATTCTCATAGGTCACAAGCCCGGAGAAATAACGGATATCAGGGTCATCGGATTGAGCCAGGTCGACAAGCTCGTCACAGAAGAGCACCGGGTTCTTCGGACCACCAAGCAGTGTGTCAAACGTGAGCTTCCAGGAGCCTTTGACCGGGGTGACATATTCATTTGAGGCCGGACTGTAGGTATCAAGCCCCGGCGTGACATTCCGGCTGGCCACTATAAAACCTGCTTCTCCAGGTTTTAGCCTAAGCATGGTTTTCACACCTTGGGGGGTACGTCGGGTGACGAGTTTCTTGCGTGAGCCATCAATCGCATTCCACCATTCGGCTACATCATACCCGGTCCTCATGATTACCGAATCGACGAACTCATGATCTCTTGAATGGTTCACAAGAAAATATATGTCGGCATTCCCGGTCTGGCGATGCGTGAAGAACACGCGGTCAAGAGCAGTGCGGCGACTTTTGATCTGCAGATCCGGGCGCACACCACCGTCCGACAGCATTCCCTCCATTTCGTCGTCGGCCTGAACGCGGTTATCAAATACCAGCATCCCGTCGGCCTTCAACCGGGCTATCAGTTCCTCGGTCTCAGGTCGCACAACGGCTGTCTTCTCAATTGCGAGCAATTTATAATCCGCGACGTTCGTCTGCTTAAGTCCATCGGTCGAGCACACATCAAAATCATACCCTTCAGGAATAACAGGCAGACGATGAGCCAATAATTTCATCGGAGTCTCATCACCCACATAAACAAGTATGTCAACCACCGGCTTGCCCTGACGCATCATATAGTTATTACGAGCCTGATAATCCCAGAAACCATTGGAGAAAGGCCACATTGTGTTCTGACGGTTCAGCGCATAGTCGCGATTGTAACCTGTGTTGATTTTTGCCGGAGAAAGCCATGGCTGCGATTCGGAAGCGCAAACCACCAGATCGTTTACTTGGAATACTGTGGCCATATCAATCTCGTCCTTCACACTCCCGAAGGTATGTCTATAACAGAAATCGGTAAATGCCTCTGCCGAAGCGATCTGATGACCATATAGATGTGCAGCCGAAGCAGCTTCCTTGATGTCATAGGCACCGTCATGCATACGGGTCCAGAACTCACCTTGCGGACGGTCAACAATTCCCTTTGCGGCAAGATTGTCCGAGCAGAAACTCTGACCGTTACCCATGGCCTGGGCGGTGAAATGCACTCCAGCTTCAGTAGCCTTGCGCTGAAGCGTGGTGAAATAGCGGTCATTCGCACCGTCGGCAATAGTACGCCGCATATCGCGAAGGAATTTTTCAGTCGCATCGACTGATTCGACGATATATCCCTGCATGGCAGGAAGCCAAGGAATCACATCATAGCCATGCTTTTCCTGAAAGAGTGCCGGAAAATCATGCGTCCAGTTCTGGGAACCGGCTTCATGACTGTCCATACAGATACCCGAAGGATGGCATCCGATGGCCGAGAGTGAATCAATAATGACCTGCGCATAATTGTTCCAGTGATGTTCGGCTGCTCGGACACTCAGTTTGTCACATTCCAGACCTAAAAGATTCTTTCGTCCATGCTTTGTCTTACCCATTGTGGGAGCATAGAAGAACCGCACCACTTTCCAGTCAGTCCCTTCAGGTGCCGTCCAGTCCAATATTCCGTTCTCATCAAGCTTTGAGGTGAGATTGAGAAGTTGGGCCCGGTCTATCACCTCGTCACCGCTATAATCGGGCGTCAACGCAGGTCGAATGTATTCCGAACAATAGGCGGCACGCTCTTCCCACCGGTCAGTAAGAGCACGGGCAGACAGCACCACATTGCTCAACTGCAGCTCGGAGGTGGCCGCCCTGTCTCCAATCATCGCTTTGGTCTGACGGTCTTTCTTCCACCAGCCGTGAAGGTTAAGCCTGAAATAACGGCCTGTCGTCGCCGGAAAACTGATCGTGAAATTTGGACACAGTGATTGCATGCGGTAACAGGGTCTCAACACGGTCACTTTGCGCCATACCTTACCGTCATCACTCACCTCCAGCTCGCCAAGCGGAGGGAGAAGCGTGAAATTGTCGCCACAAAAATCTTCCTGCGGATCACATGGCACATTCATGATGCTTTGCGCACCTTTGCTGTAGCCATTAGACCGATATGAAAATGAACGTGCGGTAAATGGCCTGTCAAACGAGGCCAGAAGAACTGTTGTCGAGTCGTTTGTGGTGAACCCGCCGGGCAGACATCTTACATCCTCCCTATATCCGGCCTTTGCCGGAAATGCAAGTACGGCAATATCATGTGCGCCCTTACGATGTGGCACAGGCAGCTTGCCCCTGTAATGCCGTCCCCCTCTCACCAGAGTGTCACGGCTGAAGACGGCCTGCATACCCAGCTCTGGTGTAATCCATGGACCGCCGCATACATAGCCGTTTGAGATATTGACCTCAAACGACAGTCCCAGACGCTTTGCCTCCAGGGCGGCGTATTTCAACATCTCCCACCACTCACGGCTCATCGCGGGCATCGCATCCGGAGTGCCAGGGCCATGCTGCTGGTCATAGTACACCACACCTCCCACACCTGCCCGCCTGTAAGCCTCGAGATCGGCAGTGATACCTTCGGCGGTAGTCTTATTCTCGCCATGAAACCACCAGACCTTGGTGCGGGTCGAATCCGGCACCCTCTTAAATTCACCGTACATCTCTTCGAAGGTCTGTGCCGACACACCGAGAGCGATGACGGACAATATACACAAAACTACTTTTCTAATCATATATAATACATCATGGTAAGTTATTATTCGATTTCGGACACAAAGCTATCACGATTGCCGCAACCGCATGTTTGTTATCGTACAAAAATGTTTTAATTTGTGCACAATATCCAAAAGCAGGTCATTTTTTCAATCTGCTCAAGCAAAAACTAAATAAAAAGCACTAAATTTGTACTTGCTTATATATAGCACCATGACCTTATGACATCCCTATCGTTTCATTACTGCCATTGAACCGGCGAAAGAAATATCACCATGAAAAAGTTCCTGCTGATTATCTTGTCGTCAATCATTACTTTCCTGGCCTATGGAGAAAGTGAGATAATAGCATTCCATCTGAATAACGACAATGGATTGCCCGACAATAATATCCAATCCATACGTCAGGACTCAATCGGATACATATATTTCTACGGACGCTATAACGTGTTTCGCTATGACGGCTATAACTGCGAGATGCTTTCAGACGAGAGTCTTGCACAGACAAACCCTCATGGCCAGTTTTTCTTCAATTCGACGAATAAAGTTTTCAGTGACAATCTGGGAAATAAAGCTGTCCTTCTGCCTGACGGCAACCTGACTTATACAAAGCATGACACAAAGGAGTCCTACACGTTCAATGTGGCGATCCCTCAGCTTTTCAAACTGACACAACGGGTCAGATGCACTGTCATAACAGACCGGCGCGGTCTTGTCTGGGTTTCGACAAACGGATGCGGATTACGGATATTCAACCCTCATACTGGAGAGCTCAAAATAATCGACCGCAACTATCCCGGCCATATAATCAATACGGACCATATTGTCTCGATGATGGAGGACGTGGATGGGAACATCTGGATTGCAGGCGAATATCATGGGGTGACGTGTCTCAAGATGCGGCAACGGAACTATTCCGTCATTGACATCAATACCACCGGCGCAGAAAAAAGCAGCGAGGTACGAATGCTTCACAGGCTCGGTGACGGCCGGATTGTAGTGGCAGATATGGTTGGAATGGTAGGTATTTCCAGCGATGAGCTCAAATCAATCTCACATCTTGATCTGGATGGCAGAAACTATATCTCGGCATGTGTCGACGGAAATGGCGAACTGTGGCTCGGCTCACGCAACAACGGCCTTAACATCCATGGAGAGAATTACGGCAAGGGACGGGTGGACTGCATATTGAAGGACAGGAAAGGACGTATGTGGCTATGCGGAATCAACAGTGCGCTAAAACGTATCGTATACAACGATGGAGACTATAAGGAATATTCATATCTCGATGATATACCGAAACTTGCCCCGAGAGTGTTGCTCGAAGACAGCCGAGGCGACTTCTGGCTCGGAACCAAGAAGGGACTGTATGTCTTTAATCCAGATTCGCTTATCTGCAATCCGAAAAGTTACACGAAAATAATGGACCGGCCCATTATGTGCCTGTATGAATCCGCCGACCGCGACATCTGGATAGGCACAATGGGAGAAGGCGTTTTTTACGGGTCAAATAAAACCTGCATACCTGATTCTTACACACAACTGAGCACAAATGACGGTCTGGCCAATGACATGGTGCAGCTCATCGCGGAGGACAGGAATCACAATATCTGCATCGGCACAGAAAAAGGTATGTCGTTCGTCGAGCGCCCGAACGGACTGCTACATAACCTCATGTTTTTTGACAGCAAGCTTCGCAACACTTTCACAGAACGAAATGCTGTCAGACTCGCGGACGGCCGTATGGCTTTCGGGTCGCTCGACGGAATTATAGTCATTGACGGAATGGCCGGAAATGAGACCGGGAATCACCGTCCGATAGTGACCGGACTGGACATTAACGGTGTGCCGGTCCATAACCTTGGTGACGAAAAGCCGTTTGATGGCGATGTCAGCCAATGTCGCGAACTGAATTTAGCCCATAATCAGAACACCCTGACATTCAGATTTTCAGACCTTGATTTCGGTGGGCATCAGAAGGGTGTGTTCATGTGTATGCTCGACGGTTTCGACAAGGACTGGGTGAGCCTTTACGGACAGCACGCCACTACCTACAAGAATCTGCCCCCGGGAACCTATACGCTATATGTCAGAAATAAACAGAGAGGGCAAGCGGTTCCGCTTGTAATAAACATCAATCCGCCTGTCTGGGCAACCTGGTGGGCATACCTCATCTATGCTGTCATAACCATTATCGTGATTTTAGCCATATTACGTCAATTGCGCCGTATGAATGAACTTAACCAGCGGATTGCGGTAGAAAAGCAGATGACCGAGTATAAGTTACGGTTCTTCACCAACATTTCCCATGAATTCCGAACTCCTCTGACATTGATTCAAGGTACGATGGAGAGTATCGAATCAGTGAAAACCGTACCGTCAGACCTGCATCAGCCACTCAAAAACATGAAGCGTAATGTGGAACGGATGCTCAGGCTAATCAACCAGCTGCTGGAATTCCGCAGGATGCAAAACGGCAAACTTACACTCTCGCTGCAAAAGACTGATGTTGTCTGCATGCTATATAACATCTATATCAATTTCCACAGTATCTCTGAGAACCGCAACATCAATTATCAGTTTCGCACGTCACATAAGAAACTCGAGATATATGTTGACAGAGGCTATTTAGACAAAATCACATATAACCTGCTGTCAAACGCATTCAAGTATACTCCAAGAGGGGGAACCATCACACTCGAGGTAAGCGACACGGACGGTCAGCTATGCATCAGTGTGACCGACAGCGGAGTCGGCATCCCTAAAGGACAGCAGGCCGGATTGTTTGAACGCTATGCTACCGGGAAACTTACCTATGAGAGCATTGGCATAGGGCTGAATCTGACCCAGGAGCTCGTACGTGTTCACCACGGCCAGATTTCCTATGAGGAAAATCCTTCGGGCGGAAGCATCTTCAAAGTGCAGCTCCCGATTGACGAGTCGGTATATCAGCCATCAGATTTCATGCACACCGATACGGCCCTTCACGAAGGAGATGATTTGTGTCCCGCAGGATTCGACAGTGTCTATAAGAAGCTTGCAGTCGAACCGATGAACGATTACAACGTCTTGATTGTAGAGGACAATGACGATGTAAGCGAAATGCTGCGGACTGAGCTCGGGAAATATTTCCGAGTAACGACTGCTACTGATGGAGTCGAGGGATTGGAGATACTCAACCGCCCGGAATCGAATTTCTCACTTATCATCAGCGACGTGATGATGCCACGGATGGATGGATTTGAATTCACCCGCAAGGTCAGGGCCGACAAAAAACTGCATTCCCTCCCTGTCATCCTGCTCACTGCCCTCAATGCCGAGGAAAAGCAGGAAAAAGGATTAAGCGATGGTGCGGATGTCTATATCGGAAAACCCTTCAGCATTAAAGTCCTGACAGCACAGTGCGTCACCCTGATACGACAACGTGAGATGCTGAAGATAGCCTATTCCTCCGAGACGGCTGCAAAACCTGCGTTACCCCAGATTATCCGCGACGAAAAGGATAAGAAATTCATAACGACGCTCGACACGCTGATTGAATCGCAGATGAAGACGCAATCGCTCTCGGTGGATGTCATGGCCGAAAAGTTCGGCATGAGCCGCACGTCTTTCTATAACAAAGTCCGCGGTCTTACCGGATGTACGCCCAACGATTATCTGCGCGACAAACGTCTGGAACGGGCAGCGGAGATGCTTAGGACGGAAAATGTGACTGTTTCAGAGGTATCATACGAGACCGGCTTCTCTACACCGCAATATTTTGCCACTATCTTCAAAAAGAAATTCGGATTGTCACCCACTGATTACCAACGTGGTAAAGAGATGTAAAAAAATCGATGCCTGCCATCCCTGCGGACTTTCCGCAAATGGGATGACAGACATCGGATATAATGACTTTCTATCTGACCTATCTCATCTTCTGATTACCGTCAGGCTCCCCTTGTAGGTTTTACCCGACTCTATGCGATATTCGGGATAGTTTAGCCTACCCTTTTCGGAGCGTCCGAGTACATGTGAAAGGAATCGCACCTCAGAGCTGTCCTTACTGTCCCGGTCAAGATAGCCGTCGCAGTAAACACGATAGTTATCCACATCGGCCCAGCGCATCGCACGGGTGCCGCAGACGCCAGTGCCGTCCCATAGTCCAAGCATCGGTGCCGTACGCTTGTTGGGATAAGCCTCTTCAGGTCCGAGACCGAACCACTGTTTTAATGCGTCGGACGACTTCATTTTCATGGCGAGACCAACCACCGGGATATATTTGGCTTTAAAATAAGGAGTGATTTCATAGTCAATCACCATACGGCCTTGACCGTCGATAGCGGTCCTATATCGCGCATCGAAATATGTCGAATCATTCACGACATATCGGGCCACTGTATTTGTGACTGTGTTTCCATCCAGATTCTCAGTCGAGGATGAAATAACCTCCGTGCTGTATTTTTCCATATCCAGCCCTTTGCGGTTGCGGATAATCTCGTCGCCGTCATTAAATTTATGCCACACAGTGGGACGAAATCCTTCCGGGAGGCCGGTTGCCTTGTCAATCACAAACATCTGTTTTCTGGCAGCGATGTACTCGTTACCCGAGGGTTTGAATTCCACTGACCGCTTCCCTATTTCATGTCCGTTCGCATCCGTGAATGTCAACCTTATATACGGTGTCTCACCGGGCCTGAGTATTCCGATTCTGGCACCTGGTACACTTAACGTTGCGATGGCATGGGGATCCGCATCAAGCCTCTTAGTCCCGCTATCCTTCAGTTTGCCGTCAACATACAGCTCCCAGCCGATATTCACTGTATTCAGATCAGTAAAATCGTAACCATTGTATAACTCACATTCAATGGTCGAGGTCTTGTAATTGTTATCGGCAGAAGGTTTACCCTTTATCAATTTGACACCTGCCACATCCACAGGACAATATACAGCCTTCACCTCCCAGTAATCCTGAGTGGGACGACGGTCGGAGTCAGTGATACCATCCCATCCCTGGCCATCTATACGAAGATACTCATCTTCTTTCTCGATGCTGTGATATACCCTGATGTCTTTTTTCGTGGGAGTACGTACGCCCTGATCGGCCCACATCCACACTGCCCCGCCAGCTCCGGCAGGATGCTTCATGAATGCCTTCCAGCATTCGCCCAGACCGCCAAAACGCTGGTTGCCATAAGCATGGACATACTCGGTGGTAATAATCGGACGGGTAGAATGACGTGCAATCGAGTCATATTCACGCGCCGTCCAGTAATGTGGGGCGAGAATATCCACTTCCTCCGGGAGAGATTCATCTGCATTCCACGGCAAAAGCACTGGACGTGAAGGATCAAGACCTTTGATAGTCCTTACACACTGCAAAAGCATATCCTTAAACGAGTCCTCATTTCCGACAGACCAATATACCACACTGGGATTATTGATGTCACGCTCTACTGTCTCAACAGTTCTCAACATGGCCGCCGGGAGGAAATTAGGATTATACATCATCGCATTGGCACCTCCCAATGACACCTCAGCTCCCACATACATGCCGATAGAATCACACATATCGATAAATCCTTTGGCATGCTGGTAGTGACAGGCTCTTACATAATTTATGTTGGCAGCCTTCATGAGCTTCAAATCCTCCAGCCAGTGCTCGCGGGTGGTAGCACGGCCTACATCGGGATGCTCGTCATGACGGTTCACTCCACGCAATTTAACGGCCTGGCCATTAATGCGAAACACTCCGTCACGTGTCGAAATCTCACGTATACCTATCTTCTGCTGTACTGAATGTGAAACGAAAGGCAGTGAATCATCACCTGTCTCGACCAGGTCAGCGCGCAGTGTGTACAGATAGGGAGTTTCTGCTGTCCATAGATTCGCATCATCGACCTTGAATGACACACGTGTCTCACGGCTGTTGGCGGTATGCGCTTTTATATCTATATTTTTCTCAGCCACCGTCTCGCCCTCCCGGTTGCTCAGGACGAGATGTAACTTATATGGCTTGCCCGGGCTGAGATAGTTTCCGGGCAGAGTGTTCTTATGCTCGTCAGCCACCATCACGCGGATATCGACATCGCCTGTCATTCTCGTATTCACTCTCACACGGTCGATTCTCCGCTTAGCTGGCATAGACTCCAATGTCACGTCACGATAAATCCCGCCAAGCGTCCAATCGTCATAAGTGTCTGTCTTATACCCGGGATATACCTGACGTACACGCACGGCAATCATATTATCCGTACCGGCTTTCACAAGATGCGTGACATCCATTGAGAACGAGGTGAAACCGCTGTCATGGCGTCCTGCCCACTTGCCGTTAAGCCACACCTCAGCCGAATTCCACACGCCTCCGAAATGCAGCAACACACGCTTGCCCTCAAATGAGGCCGGCACAGCAAAATGATGCAGGTATAGCCCCTCGCCGGCTTTATCGTCGGGGAAACCGCGATAAACAGGCTCCTCAAATCCCTGGATAGCCCAGTTTGAGGGTACGGGAGTTGACACAAATCCTTCTGCTTCAAACTCCGGCCTATAAAAACCTTTTTCAACCAATGAATCGGCAGTAGATATATCCTTGGCAAAAAAGAATTGCCAGTTGCCGTTCATACTTATGTTTGTCTGACACAATGCCGCCCGGCATCCGATCAGCAGTAAAAATAAGAGTAATACTTTTTTCATTGCATCTCTGTTTGATTTTTGTTGCAAAGATGGCATATTTATTCCTTTTGGACGTATGATATTGTCCAAAGATGTATAATATTCGCCTAAATCCACACTAATCCATGGCAAACACTTGCGGATATCCTGTATCAGTCTGCCATTTCAACGTATCACCGACCAATATGTTTCTTGTATTCGTTTCCCTCATTATTTTTCATTGAACCGACAATCGAACGGCAGACATTATATGACCCGACCCTACAGGCTTTGTATAGAGCATGGTTTTGCGAACAGACTGTATGTAAATTTATATATATATATAAAATTCAATCCGCCGTAAGTATTTGACTTACAGCGGATTGATTTGTTTTGGTTGCGGAAAGACAGGGATTCGAACCCTGGGTGCCCGCAAGGGCACAACGGTTTTCGAGACCGCCCCGATCGACCACTCCGGCATCTTTCCTCGGGTTTTGCGCTGCAAAGGTAAGAAGAGTTTTTGGGTTGAGCAAGTTTTTGGCTGACTTTTTTTGTCCCGACCCTATTTTTTGGTTTCCACCCGGGATGGATATGGTGTCTGATGCAATATCCGGGGGGAAAAGTTCGTTTTTATCATGAATCACCTACACATCGGCTTAATCTCTGAACAATGGCTTTGAGACAGTACATATCATTGCTTTCCGTCATGGCGTCGCTTGTGGCGGGTGCGCAGACGCTCAGGGTCGACGGCGATGTGTCGCATTGGGAAGCCAATTTCTGTGCGGGCCTGAATACCGACGGCTATCTGTTTGATTTCGGAGCGGCTTATTTCGCCAACCGTTTCATAGGTATCAAGGCAAACATCGGGTGCTCGGGTGAGATTGGCAATCTCGCTGAATTCCTCTCATACGACGACGGCCTTTTTGGGTATGACTATGATTACGACCCCGACAATGCCGTCAATCTCAAGTTCATGCCGTCGCTGGTGTTGCGTTCGCCCTGCCTGTTCGACTGGAAGAGTCAGGATGCGGGGTTCTATCTTTTTGCCGAACCGGGTATGATTTTCTCGACCGGGACAGCGGGCAGCCACAAGGCGCGGCACGTCAACTGGGACTTGCGTGCGGGCATCAACCTGCAGCTCGACCGTGTGGTGCTGTTCGCCGGATATGACGTCTCGGATTTCAGCCTCTATTCGGGCACGCCATACGACCCCGGCAACGGATTCCTGACACATTCCGTGTTCATCGGATCGTCATATAAATTCTGATCTCCTCCACTTTACATATTCCATTTCCATCAGTCCAAATAAAAAAACGATTTGACCCATGAGGACAAAAATATTACTGCTGATATTCACTATCGCAATCTGTTCATTCGGTGCCGATGCACGCGGACGACGTCACGGCGGATGCTGCCATGACCGGGACCGTTGCTACGAACAGTGCGACGCGCCACGCTATATGGTCATCGACGGCAAGGTATTCTATGGCGACAGGCTCATGAAAGATGCCTCGGCGATGTCTTTCAAGCTGCTCCGCGACGGCTACGCCTGTGATGCATGGAATGTATATTATCGTGGCCGCAAGATGAAGGATGTGGCTGTCACATCATTCAAGGTGCTTGGCGAGGGTTATGCCAAGGATGCATGGAACGTCTATTATGACGGACTGAAGGTTGAGAACGCCTCTGCCGGAAGCTTTGAGGTGCTTCGCGACGGATATGCACGCGACACATGGAATACCTATTGCCGTGGCTGCCGCATCGCCACAGACTGAAATCAGACATAATCAATGAGACATCTCCTCCTTTTACTCTCCTCCCTTCTGCTGTCCCTCTGCGCGTCGGCCCGTGAGCCACAGCGCGGATACCGGGGCTTTGCCGATCTGAGCCTCACACCATATATAGACATCTCGCTCTATGGCAATCCGTCAGACAGCTATTGCTACGTTGGGATGACCACCTCGCACGGCTATCAGTTCAATCCACATCTGTTTGTGGGTGGCGGATTCGCCTTCGAGGTCGATACAAAACATTCTCAGCTCATCGTGCCCGTGTTCGCCCACGTGCGTGGCGATTTCCGCATACGTCGGTTCACCCCGTTTGCCGAGGCACGCCTCGGTGCCAATCTTGCCGACGGCCCCGGGATATTCTTTGCTCCATCGGTTGGCTACAGGTTCGACTGGGGACGCCGCATCGCTATCAATCTCGGTGTGGGCATCAACCTTTTCGGCACACGCGAGAAATATTACGACCACAACCCGGAACCCGGAGGTGGTATTGTGCCCGTATTCGCCGGCCATTACAACGCCACCCATGTACTCCCCGCCATACGCCTCGGAGTGGATTTCTGAACTATTTTTTGGGCGCGGATGACTGTTGTCCGGCAAAATTCATTATCTTTGCCGGAGTTTTCCGATTCAGACCTCACCTGACATTCTATAAAACATCAAAATCATCAACGACATGAAAAAATTCATCCTATCAGCGCTCGTTGCCCTCTTCGGCTTTGCAGCAGCTTCGGCTCAGGGCTCCATCTTCAACAATCCCGCCAACCGCGCATATTTCGGCGTGCGTGTAGGGGCCGACATCACCTGTCCCGGCAATGTCAAGTCCGGGCCACTCAGCATCGACATGTTCGGCAACGGCGCAGGCATAGAGTTTGGCGGCATCTACAACATCCCTCTTGTGGCCAACCTCTATATCGAGCCGGGGGTCAAGCTGTTCTATGACACCTATCCCGTGGACGACCTCGTATCCGGCGACGGCGAGTTGGGTACGGAAGTCGACATGTCCATCCGCAAATTCGGCATGCGCATCCCCGTGATGTTCGGCTATCATTTCGACTTTACCCCCGATGTCAAGGTCAGCCTGTTCACCGGCCCTGAGTTCGAGGTGGCATTCTCGGGCAAGTGCCATGCGTCCGTCGACGGCGAGTCCGCCTCCGAGAGCATCTACGGCGACGACGGCATGAACCGTGTCAACCTGCTCTGGGGTGTCGGTGCGGGCATAGAGTTCAGCCGCTTCTATCTGGGATTCAACGGCGGTATCGGCATGCTCAACATGAGCGGCGACTCGCAAGTCAAGTTCCATGAGAACCGCGTCACCATCAGCCTCGGATATAATTTCTAATCCTGCTTGCGGCGCAGCAGCGCCAGCGACACGTCATAGGCATTGATTGCCGACACCACAGCCACTCCCCCCGTCAGACACCACAGCGCCACGCGCACGATGTCGGCGGCGGGGAGTGTCAGTATCTCCACGCGCGGCATCTCTATTGATGATATGGCGCCAAGCACCCACGGGATGGCCAGGGCGAACAGCATCCCCACGACAAAGCCTACCGAAGCGGCAATCACGGCAGCCCGGCGGTTGAGCCGACGCACCACAGCATTCTGCCTCCTCACTGTCTCGACGGCATCGAGACTATGGGCAAGGCGCCGCATGAATGCCCTGCTATCGCTGACGGGAGGATTGAACCCGGCAAACATATCTTTCAGTTCCTGATCCTGCATGTTCTTATCTTTTTAGGATTTCTCTCAGATGCCCCCGTCCGCGCGACAGTTGCTGCCTTACGGCGTCGGCCGACATACCTGTTATCACAGCAATCTCATCGGTCTGGTACCCCTCCATATAGTAAAGCAATATTGCAGTGCGCTCCTTCTCCGAGAGCCGTTCAAGCGCCACATACAATTCCTGATACTCGAACGAGGCATCGGCCCGCTGTCCCGACGGCATCGAGGCCGCCATATCAACATCGTCCGTCAGCCGCTCGGTACGCGCCGAGCTGACGAAGGTGTTATATGCTATGCGGTAGAGCCATGGGCGGAATCTCGACTCGTCACCGAGGGTGTCTGACGCAAGATATGCCTTGACATATGCCTCCTGGGCTATGTCGTCGGCACGGGGGGCATCTCCACGACAGAGGACTCCCAAGAAGCGCCTCAACGCCTCCTGGGTATCCTCAACCTGATTTATGAACGCCTCTCGCGTCACCTTTTTATAACTGCTTTTTCGTTACGAAATATGTTATGAGATAGCTGATGCCTATGGCAATGGAGACAGCCCCGAGCACCATGAAGACACCTGCCACGTCGGTCATCACCCTGTCGCAATTGAAATAGGTCACAATGCACACGACCATAAATGCAATTCCGGCCAGCGAGAAGATGCATCCGCGCAACAGCCGCAGGTTAAGCAATTCGAGGGGGGTACGGCGCGGCTTGACAAGAGCCTCCGACAGACGGTCGACATCCATGCCGTTATATGTCTTTATGGCCTCGATGAGCACATCGGCACGGCGGTTGTTGCGGTTCATCTCTATACGGCTGACGAGCCACATTATCAACACGGGGAGTAGGACACATATGCAGACCGGAAGGAGGAATGCGACAAATATGTTTTCAAGAGTTCCCATAATCATTCTTTTATAAGTTTATTTTTCAGTTGTTTTCCGAGACATCTCGCCTATAAGACGCAGCCGCGGCACGAAATGTGACAAGGGATATGAGTTTTTTTTGATTTCAGGTAAAATTGGTAAGCATTTCCACATTATATATAGCGCACGTCACCGACAAATGCACTAAATTTGCGACATTGAACCAAGTTTATCCAAGCAATGGAATACAGGACATTAGGAAAGACAGGAATCCGCGTCAGCGCCATAGCACTCGGATGCGAGGGATTCATGCACAAGAGCGCCGCAGAGGTCAAGGCCGATTTCGACCATGCGGTAGCCGCCGGGGTGAATTTCATAGACATCTATTCGCCTAATCCAGACCTGCGCCGCAACATCGGTGCCGCACTTGCCGGGAGGCGTGACAGCTTTGTGATACAGGGGCATCTATGCACCGTGTGGGAAGACGGGCAGTATCTGCGTACACGCGATGTGGCCAAGGTGATGCCTGCATTCGAGCTGCAGCTCGAGGAACTTGGCACCGACCGCCTCGACATCGGCATGATACACTATGTCGATGACGAGGAGGACTACCACAAGGTCTTCGACACGGAGATAATCAGCATAGCCAGGCGACTCAAGGCCGAAGGCAGGATAGGACATATCGGACTGAGCAGCCACAATCCCGTCATTGCCCGCAAGGCGGTGGAGACCGGGCTGATAGATGTGCTGATGTATTGTTGGCTCCGGCCTTGAATATTCATAGGAATCCGCTTTGCGGCCGAAACTTCGAGTATTATTCGGAAGACCCGCTGGTATCCGGAAAGATTGCTGCAGCTTATGTAAGAGGCGTGCAGAGCAACGGTGTGGGAACTTCTATCAAGCATTTCGCTGTAAACAATCAAGAAACCAACCGTATGTCGAATGACGCTCAGGTCTCTCCTCGTGCCTTGCGTGAAATCTATTTGAAAGGTTTCGAAATTGCAGTCAAGGAAGCGGAACCATGGACAGTCATGTCTTCTTATAATTATGTGAACGGAACTTATACTTCTGAAAGCAAGGACCTGCAGACTACATTGTTGCGCGATGAATGGGGCTTCAAAGGTATGGTAATGACAGACTGGTTCGGTGGCAGTGATGTGGTAGCACAGATGAATGCCGGTAACGATATGTTGCAGCCGGGTTTGCAGAAACAATACGATTCACTGATTGTCGCTGCAAAGAGTGGTGTATTGGATGACGCTGTTTTATCACGTAACGTGAAACGAATCCTGGAAATGATCATGAAGACCCCTCGTTTCAAGGGATATAAATACTCCAACAAGCCGGACTTGAA
>OLOX01000687.1_pt1 | contig 35073 bp, 40 predicted proteins | sample 1672091 | NCBI WGS metagenome assembly OLOX01 (sample SAMEA3136644, study PRJEB25190) | human gut metagenome | reverse complement strand
ATAATCTAAAGTTATATAAATTTTTTAAAATATGTGGTTACAATAATGAAAAAAAATCCAACCAAGAATAATTAAAAATAATGAGGCTTCAGAATCGAATTTAAGAGAGTTTTATAATAAAGTAATATAAGTTTGTTGTTAAAACAAATAGCTTAAATACTAGTAATAGCAAGGAATTGCAAGATTTTGTGGGTAGTACCATATATGTATGGTTTTATATTTTGTCCCTATCTCTTTTTACACAAAACTTTGATACCCGGAACTTTTTTATATATAGGCATTTAGAAAACTAGAAATATGCTCTAGTTCTTTTTTTGCATATTTCAAGTAAGCCACAGATTATTTGAAATAAGAACAACTTATAAAAATAGATATAATAGTTAGAAAGGAATTGAATTTATGGAGAATGAAAAAATTAATTTAAACAATATTAGTAAGAGATTAAATGAGATTACGGATTATTTAGTTGATCTAAAAAAAGAAACTGCAAGAGTAGTTATAAAACAAATATATTATAATTGCTTTTTAAATAAGCTAAAATTAGAAGATATATTTGAAATCTTATCAGAAATGAGAGAAGAAACAAATTTAAGACTTCAAATAGAATTAGATAAAATCATTGCAAAGACATCGATTAATAATGTATTAGAAATTCTTAATGAGGAAATTAATACAGCTATAAATGTTGATATTGCACTTATTATGTATTTGATAACAAATGAGGATATTCAAGCAATACTAGAAGATGATATTCCAGTACTTTTAAATTTTACTAAAATTCTTTATAATATGAACACTAAATTTGTAGATTTTCCAATAGAAAGGGTTGCCAATATACTATTGAATTTGATAGATGAAATAAATTTGGAAGAAATGAATTTTGACGAATTATTTGAAATGATGAACGATACATTAAAAAAATATATTGAAACAAAAGAAGATATACAAAAATTTGCAGAAATATCAGAATAAACAAATCACACATTTGTGAAATTATAGTCAATATGTTATTGTAGTTACAACAAAATTATGATGGGAGTTGATTATAATGTTTAAAAAGAAATATCAAATAGAAGTAAATGAAAAAGAATACAATATAATAGTAAATACATTAAATGAATACAGAAACAAACAATTATTAAAAGGTAATATTGTAGATTATCTTGATAAGATATTGTTTAAGTTAAAAAGAAAATATTGTTAAAAATAGGCGGGTTGATTTTAATTATCAATTCGCTTATTTTTTATAGCACTTATACATAGCTTTTATTTCAATAGATTTAAAAGCAAATTTAAAAGAAAGGAGGTTAAAAAAATGTCAAAATGCAAAGTAATTAGCATAGCAAATCAAAAAGGTGGAGTAGGAAAAACAACAACAACTTTTAGTCTAGGAGTATCTCTAGCTAATAATGGCAAAAAAGTTTTAGTAGTAGACGCAGATCCACAAGCAAATCTTACAACTTGTATGGGATTTTATGATGAAGACAATATACCAGTAACATTAGGAACACTAATAGACCGATATATTAAAGATGAAAATATAAATGCAGAAGAATCAATATTACATCATAAAGAAAATATCGATTTAATACCGTCAAATTTAGGATTAGCAATGGTTGAGTCTGAACTTATGAATGCAATGAAAAGAGAATATGCACTAGATGGTTGCTTAAAGGACTTGAAAGATAAATATGACTTTATAATTATTGATTGTATGCCGTCATTAAATATGATAACTACAAATGCTTTAGCTTGTAGCAATGAAGTAATTATACCAGTACAAAGTCAGTATTTATCAGCAAGAGGAATGGGAAATTTATTAAATATTGTTGCAAAAGTAAAAAGACAGCTAAATAAAGAGTTAAAAGTTGGTGGTATTCTAATGACTATGGTTGATAGTAGAACAAAATTGCCGAGTGCTATAAAGGAAGAGCTCATAAATAATTTTGGTAATGTTGTGAAAATATATGATACCAATATTCCATTTGCTATTAAAGCAGCAGAAACTACATCAAAAGGAAAAAGTATAATAGCCTATGACAAAAATAGTAAAGTCACAGAGGCTTATTCATTATTTGCGAAGGAGGTTTTGAAAGATAATGAAAGAGAAAGAAGAAAAAATGCACTTTCCCAAGATAGATGATTTCTTTACAACACAAGAAGAAAGAGATGCCGAGAAGTTAGAAAAAGTAGAAAAAATAGCAGTTTCTTCTATTTCTAATTTTCCAAATCATCCTTATCAAGTAAAAGAAAATGAAGAAATGGAAGATTTTGTCGAAAACATTAAAGAAAATGGTGTAATACACCCAGTTATAGTAAGACCTAAAGAAGATGGAACTTATGAAATGATTTCAGGTCACAGAAGAAAAAGAGCTTGTGAACTTGCAGGAATAAAAGAAATACCTGCAATAGTTAGAAATATGTCAAATGAAGATGCTATTATTTATATGGTAGATAGTAATAAACAGAGGGAAAGAATACTACCAAGTGAAAAGGCTTTTGCCTATAAAATGAAGTTAGAAGCAATGAAAAGACAAGGACAAAGAAATGATTTAGAAACTTCGTCGCCAACGGCGACAAAGTTAAATAAAAGTACAGCTGAAATAATAGGAGCAGATTTTGGAGAGGGAAAGGATAATGTATACAGATACATTAGACTAACCGAACTGATACCAGAACTATTGCAATTAGCTGATGATGAAAAAATGAAATTGAGACCAGCAGTTGAAATATCATATTTAACAAAATCAGAGCAGGAATATGTCTTTGAAGTAATGGAATATAATGAGGTATTTCCATCACATCCACAAGCAAGAGAATTAAAAAAATTAAGTGCAGATGGAAATTTAACAGATGACGATATAGATAGAATACTATCAGAAGAAAAGCCAAATCAAAAAGAAAACATCAAATTTAGTGTAGATAAAGTAAAAGGGTATTTTCCAAAAGAATATACACCAACCGAAATGCAAAAGATAATTGTAAAACTTTTAGAAAATTATCAATTAAAATGGCAAAAAGAAAAAGAATTAAAAAAGTATGATAGATAATAAAAATAAGAATTTTGTATATGCACAAATAAAAAGTTGTATATGCTTTTTTTATTTTCCCCCTCCTTACAATCCACCCCTTTATACTAGCTATATACTAACTGAAAAGTAATATATTATATATTTATAAAAATTATATATAAAATCACACATTTGCTAGAAATAAAAAATCACTTTAAAATTAGGGTAAAGGAGTTGGTAGGTATGAAAAAAATAAAAATAATAAGCATAGCTATTACAATATTTGCAATTATTTTCGGTATAGGCTTAAAGGTGTGTTTTAGTCACAATAAAGATGAACAGACTATTGCGGAAAATGATGTCATAGATGAAAGCAAAAAAACAGAAATTGAAAATGAAGAAGCACAGACTATTGTTGAAATACCCGTAGAAGAAAATATTGCAGAGAGTAATATGCAAAATAATGATATTGCTCCTCAAGCAGAAGATGATACTGAAAAGCCAAAAAACGAATTTACAATTTCAAGTAAAGCAGATTCAAATAAAAGCACAACGAGCAAACAGAATACCAAAAGTTCTCAAATAAGCAAAAAGTCAGAAACACCTGCAACTACATCAAAAGACAGTAAAACAGAACAAAAAAACACAAGTAAAACTGAAAAACCAAAAACAGAAACAAAAACGGAGACAAAGCAAGAAGAAAAAACGCAAATAAAGTCTGAATGGTGCTTTGAGGGTGGTTCAAAACATATTGCAGGAGATGGAACAAATGAACATGGGTATTATGATACTTGGAATGATGCATTTAATGCTTATGAAGAATATACTAAAAATTGGTTATCTTCACATTATAAAGTCAACCAATGTGCTTGTGGAAAATATTATTTTTGGGCAATACAAGATTAAAAATAAATTCAATTTAAAGAGGCTTATAAGCTTCTTTTTTTGATGGAAAGAAAGGAATAAAAATATGAAAGATAAAACAAAAAGGTTAGTTTCAATATTGATGTTGGTATTAATTTTACTTTCATCAATTCCAATAAATGCATTTGCTGCATTTATTACTGATATGAATAGTGACGCTCAATTTGGAGTTATATCTGGAAGTTTAACAGAATATGGTCATGAATTACATTATTCAAATTATGATGGCACAACATATTTGTTGTTTTGTACCCAATACGGAATGAAATCTCCTAATGGTAGCTCTTATTCATTTAATGGAGATTTTGTAACACAATATAAAGCACAAAGAAGTGAATACGAAAAAATAGCAGAATATATTTATTTTGGTTATACATCAAAACATGGAATGGGACTTCCAACTAATGCTAGTGCAAAAAAAGATGCTTGTTGCACTCAACAATTTGTATGGGAATATATTAAAAACAATATCGACGGAAATATGAAATGTCCTTCAAGAGATTCGTGGAAGTCAAATTATATGTCAAGTGGACTTTATGCAAATTGGCTAAATGAAACAGAGTCAGCTTATAATCAATATCATAGAAATACATCAATAAATGGAATGAATGTTAAAGTAAACATTGGAGAAAGTACAACATTAAATGACTCAAATGGTGTTTTAGCTCATTATGAAAGTTTTAGTCATAATATAAATGGTATTACTTTTTCACACATACAGGGAAGTAATGATTTGAATATAAGTGTATCAGCAGATACAAATGAAACAAATGCTAATTTTGTTTCAAAAAATTATGGAATTTATGAATTAATGCCTAATGGAAGAAAGTATGATAGTTCTACAATGGGAAACTATGTATATTTTCAATTTAATAATGGTGCGGTACAAAACTTAATGTTCTCAAACTATGTAGATCCATCAAATTTTAACATTTCAGTAGAAGTACAAAGTGGAAAAATAGCATTATTAAAAACAAATAATATGGGCAATGCGGTTTCTGATTGTGTTTTTGAATTATACAGAAATGCAGAATGCACAGATTTGATAAAAACAGCAACAACAGGAACTGATGGAAGAATACTATATGATAAATTAAAACCAATGACATACTACATTAAAGAGAAATCAGTAGCAACAGGTTATTTATTAGATACATCCATACAGAAAGTAGATGTTGTTGCAGGTCAAACTGCAAATGTTACATTTAGAAACAATGAGCCAACAGGTCAAATTAAAATATATAAATTGAGTACAAATAATGATAAAATTGCAGGAGCTGAATTTGAAGTCAAAGCAGATGAAGATATTTATAATGTTGCTAAAACTAAAAAATACTATTCAAAAGGAGATTCTGTTGCAAAAATTACATCTAATAGTAATGGAATAGCAACGATAAGTGATTTGCCTATTGGAAAATATATTGTTTATGAAACTAAAGCACCAAAAGGATATTTATTAAATGAAACTATATTTAATGCCGATATAAAATATGTAAATTCTACAACACCAGTTGTTGAATTAAAAATAGAGGGTGTTATAAATACAGAACCAACAGGAACTATTGAAATAGTTAAAAAAGATAGTGAAACAGGAAGCATGGCTCAAGGAGATGCAACTCTTGAAAATGCAGTATATAAGGTATATGCAGACGAAGATATATATAATGTGGCAAAAACTAAAAAATATTATTCAAAAGGAGATTTAGTAGCAACTAGAACAATGGACAAAAATGGAAAAACTACTCCTATTGAAGAATTACCACTTGGAAAATATTTAGTAAAAGAAGATGTAGCTCCAAAAGGATATTTACTAGACAAAACAGAATATTCAATAAATTTAGAATATAAAGACCAATACACTAAAGTAATTACAAATACAACAACAAGTAATGAACTTGTAAAAAAGATGGGAGTTCATATCTTTAAATCTGGAATAAAAGAAAATTCTGGAGAAACTCCTGGATTAGCAGGTGCTGAATTTACAATTAAACTAAATAGTGCAGTAGAAAAGGCACTTGATGCAGGTTATAGCTATGAGGAAATCTGGAATGGTATAGATGAAAATGGAAATAAAGTAAAAGTAGATGCTAAAAGAGTCGTACAAGCACAAAAAATTGCTCCAACTTATGATGTCTTAATAACAGATAAAGATGGAAATGCCTATACTCAAAAAAATCTACCATATGGAAAATACATTGTAAAAGAATCGAATACACCTAAAGATTATGAAAGTGCTAGTGATTTTTATTTTTCAATTACTGATGATGAAACTGAAATACAAGATGTTGCAAAAAAGACAAAACATATAGTAGTAAATAATGAGCAATTAGAGGCTTATATAAAATTAATAAAAAAAGACTTAAAAACAGATAAAATTGTTACTTTATCAAGCACTACTTTTGAAATAAAGGCAACAAAAGATATTTATGACAGAGCAACAGGAAAAATTATTTGGAAAAAGGGAGAATCTGTATCACAAAAAATTGGTAGTACAACTTATAATTCTTTTACAACAAATGCAGATAATATGATTATTCCAGAAAAGAGCTATACTACTAATAATGATGATAAAGGTACTGTTATTACACCTTTACAACTACCAGTAGGAAGTTATGCTATTTATGAAATAAACACACCAAAAGGATTTTTAAAATTAGAAACACCAGTAACTTTTGATATAAAAGGAATAAGAGATTATGATAAAGATCAAGATGAAGATTTCATAAAAGAAGTAACAATAAAAAATGAACAACCAACAGGAACATTAATGATAGACAAAACAATAGCATTAAGAGAAAATATAGATACATCAATAATAGACACAAGTGATTTGTCTGGTATAGAATTTAAACTAATTGCAAAGGAAGATATTATTGATAATGCTGATGGAAGTAAGATTTATTCAAAAGGTCAAGAAATAGGAACTTATAATTTGAATAAAAATGGAAATCTAAAAGTTGAAAATTTACCAATGGGAACTTATGAACTTGAAGAAACTAAAACATTAGATGGACTTGTTTTAAATGATACAAAATATGAAATAAAATTTGAACAAGAAGATTTAATAAGAAAAGTATATGAAGATAAAGAAAATATCTCAAATGATACAACAATATTTGAATTTTCAAAAAAATCAATAACTGGAGATGATGAACTTGAAGGAGCAAAATTATCAGTTACAGATGAAAATGGAAAAATTATAGATACTTGGACATCAAGCAAAGACAATCATAAAATTGAAGGACTAATTGTAGGAAAAACATATAAATTAAACGAAGAAATTGCACCAGATGGATATACAAAAGCAACTTCAGTAGAATTTAAAGTTGAAAATACAAAGGAAATTCAAAAGGTAGAAATGATTGATAAAATAGTTACAATGTCCAAAAAAGATATTGGAGGAAATGAAGTTGATGGTGCAAAAATCAAAGTGTTTGATAAAGACGGTTCTGTAATAGATGAATGGGTTTCTGGTAAGGAAAATCATAATATAAAAGGACTAACTGAAGGAGAAAAATATATATTACACGAAGAATATGCTCCAGATGAATTTGTTATTGCAACAGATGTTGAATTTGAAGTAACTTATGGAAAGGAAACACAAGAAATTGTTTTAATAGATAAAAGTGTTGAAATAACAAAAACAGATTTAGTAACTGGAGATGAAATTGAGGGAGCAGAATTACAGGTAGTTGACGAAAATGGGAATATTATAGATGAATGGGTATCTGAAAAAGAGCCACACAAAGTAACAGGATTAGAAGAAAACAAAAAATATGAATTGATTGAAAAAACAGCACCTTATGGATATGAAACAACTGAAAAAATTGAATTTGTAGTTACAACTGATAAAGAAACTCAAAAAATTGAAATGAAAGATATGCCGATATTAAAAAATATCAAACTAAATAAAATAGATAGTAAAACCAAAGAATTAATAAAAGAAAAATTTGTATTTGGAATCTATGAAGATGAAGAATGTAATAATTTGATAAAAGAAGTAAAATCAAATAAAAATGATGGATATGTTGTATTTGATCAATTACGATATGGAAAATACTATATAAAAGAAATAAAAGCACCAGTGGGATATGAATTATCAAATAAAATAGTAAATATTGAAATAAATGACAATGGAGTATTTGCAGATGGAAATTTAATAGAAGAAAATGATTCAATATATAGTATTGATTTTGAAAATGATATAATTGAAGTGCCAAACACAGGAGATAATAGACATACAGAAATATTTGCCTTAATTGGAGGATTATCTGCTATATCACTTGCTGGAGCATTTATTTATGATTATAAGAAAAAAAGTAGAAAAAAGAAAAATAAATAAAAATCAAAAATATTATAGACAGAATTAAAAAAATATTGTAGAATGATTTGCATAGGAAATTGATGATTAGTGGAACGGTTTTGCCACCAATTTTGCGATTACATCGTAGGAAAGGTGGTGATGTTTATGGTTAAAGTAATACTATTTTTTGTAATATTGCTAATGTTATCTTTAACATTAAACGTTGCCTTAATTGCAGTTCTTTATAAGAACTGGGTTGATAAGCAACTACATAAATAAAAAATAAACCATTCTGCTTTTGCTGAGACGAATGGTTTATAAAAAAACTCTTTCGTGGCAAAACCGTATCTTACGGAATTGTCATTTCCTATATCTATTATAATACAAATTTAATAAAAAAGTCAATAGAAAACCTTATTTTAAGTAAAACCTTAAAGTAAGGTTATTTTTTGTGAAAGAGGTGCATAATGTCGGAAAATAGCTCTAAAAATAAAAAGAATTTAATAAAAAAATTAAAAAGTATAGGTATGGCAAACGAAAAAGATGTTTTGAATATGAAAGTATCTGAATTGAAAAAGATAAATCAAAATGAAGATATACCAAACGTAACATTAAAAGACATAGAAACAATATGGATTATACAAGATGCAATAGAAACAAAAGGATTATGGAATTTTTTTATTGATATGAATTAAATAATAAAGAAGGGAGGTTTTAAATGGGAAGAATAACAGAAACAAGAAAATTGTATAAAGAAACCTTATATGAAATAACTAAAACAGAAGAAAACTGGCTCTCATTTTTAGATAGTAGTAGTTGGAATTTTAAATACGATTTTGCAGATCAAATTTTAATTTATGCACAAAGACCTGATGCAACAGCTTGTGCTGATATCGCAACATGGAATAATAAAGTAAGAAGATGGGTAAACAAGAATGCAAATGGAATATTTATATTTGATAATGATGAAAATAGTAAATATCCTTTTAAATTGGTTTTTGATGTATCTGATACTCATAATTATAAGGGAACACCATACAAATTATGGAGTGTTGAAGAAAAATACAAACAAGACATTATAGAAACTTTAGATACTACATTTGGAGCAGAAAGTGAAAATTCAGAACTTTCTACATCAATTACTCTTAATGCTTATAATATGGTAACTGATAATATTCAAGATTATATGTCATCTATAAAAAAATATATTAAAGAAACTCAATTTGAACAATATACAGATGATGAACTATATAGTTTGTTTGTTCCTTGTATTTGGGCGAGTGTTTCCTATATGATGATGACAAGATGCGGTATTAATGCAAGAGAAAAAATTGATATAAAAGAATTTGAATATATAAAATATTTTAATAGTGAAAATTTAATAACAATTTTAGGTCAAGCAGTAAGTGATATTGCAGAAATGGGATTAAGAGAAATTGCAAAAACAATAAAAAATCTACAAATTGAAGAAAAAAACAAAAATCACACATTTGTTAAAAATCAAAATTCAAACTATACTAATGATAAAGAAAAAATTGAGGGAGGAATTGATTATGGAGAAAATAACATACACGAAAATGGGAGATTACAATATACCAAATCTAGTGATGGAGAGAGAAAAAATTCCAGATGGGAAATACGCAAAAATGAGACTACATTATCTAAAAACACAGAAGAAAGCAGAATACACAATATTAGTGATGAACAACGAATTAGTTTTACACCTATCACAAATACAAGACCAAGCAACGAAAATGATAAAACAGATAATGGAGAAAATGGCGATACAAGATGGAACAAACGAAGAATTGAAGATGAAAGACCAAATGAAATGGACAGGGCTAATGAACAACTACAAGATGATAGCAGAAGAACAAATAATGAACGAATTGATTTTCAATTAGGAGAATGGACTGATGAAAATGACAATATATTATCATTTAGTGATGATTATACTATTATTAGTATTATAAAGAATGCTCCAAAAGTCAAATTGAATGAAGAAAAAATAGTAGAATTTTTAAATAATAATGTCGAAGATAATCAAAAAACAAGAGAATTTTTACTTGAAACTTTTGGAAAAGAATATAATGAATTTACTATAAATGATGATAGAGTAGGATATAAGCTGTATAATAATGGTATTTATCTATGGAAAGGAAATTACCTTAACAGAACAGAAAAATGCTTTTTGCAATGGAATAATTTTGTTGAATATTGTATATCTTATGCTCAAACCAATAAAATAAATGATGTTTTTGAAATACCAACTGAAAATGAACAAAAACAGAATATAGCAGATGTTGAAAATACACCTGCTTTTTTTGTACCTCAAGAAGTTATTGATAATGATTTACAAGGAGGCAGTGGATTTCAAGATGGTAAATTTAGAATATATCAGCAATTTTTAAAAGGAGAAACAAATATAAAAAATGCTGATTTTCTAAAAAGTGAGTATGGAGTAGGTGGTCATTCAATTGAAATAGGCAATTTATATCAAAATCACGATAGCAAAGGAATAGCATTTGAAGAATCAAAAACAAATAAAAAATATCTATTGAAATGGACGCAAGTTGCTAAAAGAATTAGTGAATTAATTTCTACAGATAGATATTTGAGTGAACAAGAAAAGGATGAATACAATGACTGGCTAGATGCAAACGGAATACATCATAATCCCAAAGAAGATGCGCTAAATGATGAAGATTATGAATTAGCAGATAAAATACATTCTTTTATAAAAGATTATGATCTTTATTCATATCTAGATAATTCTCCTACAGGTAATACAGAACAAGATAATATTGAATTAATTAGAGCAGATATTGAAGATGAAATAAATATAAAAAATTATATCGATTTCTTCAAAACAACAATTGAAGAATTTGAGTCAGATGATGAAATGTTGCCAGAGGCTAAAGAGTTATTAAATGAACTTGAAAAAAGATTACCATATTATGAATTTGAAGTGGGAAACATTGTTTACATTGGAATTGATGAATATGAAATAACATCAATTAGTAATACTATTGTAAAATTGGCAGATACAAAATTTCCTTTGTTTATAAAAGAGATGTCTAGAAAAGAATTTGATAAAAAAATCAAAGAAAATCCTGCAAATGATAAATTAAGAACTGGAAAAAGACTACTAGATATCGAAAAGGAAAATACAAAAAATGATAGCGAAGAAGTAAAACAGGAAAATATACCAATAAAAGATAACGAAGAAAAAACATTAAAAGCTAATATAAAACAGAAAAGAAGAAACAGAATTGAATATTTTGATTTACATCCAGAAATACCTTTAGATGAAAGAAATAATTATCATATTGAAGATATTGATTTAGGTGTAGGTACTAAAAAGCAAAAATTTCAAAAAAACATTGAAGCTATCAAAATATTAAAAAAATGTGATGAAGAAAATAGATTTGCTACAAAAGAAGAACAAAAAATACTTGCAGAATATGTTGGTTGGGGAGGATTAGCAGAAACTTTTGATTCACAAAATAATGACTGGACTGAAGAATATAATGAACTAAAAAAGCTACTAACTGAAAAGGAATATACAGAGGCTAGACAATCTACATTAACTGCTTTTTATACTCCGCCTATTGTAATAAGTTCAATATATAAAGCATTAGAACAAATGGGACTTGAAAGGGGCAATATATTAGAACCAAGTTGCCGGAGTAGGAAACTTTTTTGGTAGAATACCAAAAACACTAAAAGAATGTAAAATGTACGGAGTAGAATTGGACACTATATCAGGAAACATAGCAAGACAATTATATCAAAAAAATACAATAGCAGTAAAAGGATATGAAGAAGTAGAACTGCCGGACTCATTTTTTGATGTAGCTCTAGGAAATGTACCGTTTGGAGATTTCAAACTTACAGATAGGAGATATGATAGAAATAATTTTTTGATTCACGATTACTTTTTTGCAAAAACATTAGATAAAGTTAGACCCAATGGAGTAATTGCTTTTATAACATCAAAAGGTACAATGGATAAACAAAATGATAAAATAAGAAAATATATATGTCAAAGAGCGGAATTAATTGGAGCAATTAGACTACCAAACAATACATTTAAAGCCAATGCAGGAACAATAGTAACATCTGATATTATATTTTTAAAGAAAAGAGATAAGATTACTGATATTGAAGATGAATGGGTACATTTAGACAAAAATCAAGATGGAATAGAAATGAACAGTTATTTTGTTAAGCATCCAGAAATGATTTTAGGAAGAATGAAAATGACATCTGGAAGATTTGGACCAGAATCTACTTGTAGTCCAATATATAGTGAAACACTTGAAACAAAATTAGATAATGCAATCGAGAGTATAAATGCAGAAATAGATAATATTCAAATAGATGAAATAAGCGACAATGAAGAAGTATCAATACCAGCAACACCAGATGTCAGAAACTTTTCATATACTGAAGTAGATAATAAAGTTTATTATAGAGAAAATAGCTTAATGTATCTACAAGACAAACCTATTACAACACTTAACAGAATAAAAGGTATGATAGAAATTCGTGATTGTGTTAGAAAAATAATAGATTTACAAATAGATGATGCACCAGACTTTGAAATAACATCAGAGCAACAGAAACTAAATAGACTATATGATAATTTTTCAAAAAAATATGGATTAATAAACAGCAGAGGAAACGAAATTGCTTTTTCAGATGATGATAGTTATTATTTACTTTGTTCATTAGAAATTATTGATGAAAACAAAAACTTTATTAGAAAAGCAGATATGTTTTCAAAAAGAACTATACAACCTCATATAAAAATATCAAAAGCAGATAATAGTATAGACGCTTTAATTTCGTCTATATCAGAAAAAGCAAGTGTTGACCTAGAATATATGTGCAATTTAACAGGAAAAACAGAAAAACAACTTATTAAAGAATTAGAGGGTAGTATTTATAAAGATCCTATGTTGGATAAATATGTAACAGCAGATGAATATTTGAGTGGCAATGTTAGAGAAAAACTAAAAATTGCTAAAGAATTTGCTCAAAATAATTCAGAATATGAAGTAAATGTAAAAGGATTAGAAAGTGTAAAAATTAAAGATTTGTCAGCTAGTGAAATAAGTGTAAGACTAGGTAGCACATGGATTCCTACAAAATATATAGAGCAATTTATGTATGAATTATTAGAAACACCACAGCAATATAGAAATGACATAAATGTAAATTATTCCGATTATACATCAGATTGGAATATTACTGGAAAAAATATAGATTGGAAAAATAGCAGAGTAAATACAACTTATGGTACAAGAAGAATTAATGCCTACCAAATTATTGAAAAAACATTAAATTTAAAAGATGTGCAAATATTTGATAATGTAATAAATTCAAATGGTAAAGAAGAAAGAAAATTAAATGCAAAAGAAACGGCAATAGCACAGGGAAAACAAGAAATAATAAAAACAAAATTTGAAGAATGGATTTGGAAAGACCAACAAAGAAGAGAACATTTAGTTAGAATTTATAATGATAAATTTAATTGTATAAGACCAAGAGAATATGATGGCCAATATATAACTTTTGTTGGAATGAATCCAGAAATAACATTAAGAAAACATCAAATAAATGCTATTGCAAGACAACTTTATGGAGGAAATACTTTGTTAGCTCACGAAGTACGGAGCTGGAAAAACATTTGAAATGGTTGCTGCAGCAATGGAAGGAAAAAGACTGGGACTTTGGAATAAGTCTCTTTTTGTTGTTCCAAACCACATTATTGAACAATTTGCAAGTGAATTTTTACAACTATACCCATCTGCCAATATATTAGTAACAAGTAAAAAAGATTTTGCAATGAATAATAGAAAAAAATTTTGCAGTAAGATATCAACTGGACAATATGATGCAATAATAATGGGACATTCTCAATTTGAAAAGATACAATTATCACAAGAAAGACAAGCATACTTTTTAAATCAACAAATAGATGCTTTAACATTGAGCATAGATGATTTAAAGAAAAATGGTGCTGAGTATTATTCTATAAAACAACTTGAGAAAAGTAAGAAAAAAGTTGAAGAAAAATTAAAAAAATTAAATGATAATTCAAGAAAAGATTCTGTTGTTACATTTGAACAACTAGGAACAGATAAATTATTTGTTGATGAAGCGCATCGGTTTTAAAAATCTATATTTATACACGAAAATGCGTAATGTTGGAGGAATAGCCCAAACTGAAGCACAAAAAAGTTCTGATTTGTTTATGAAATGTAGATATTTAGATGAATTGACAGGTGGAAAAGGTGTTGTGTTTGCTACTGGTACACCTGTTTCAAATTCAATGGTAGAATTATATACAATGCAACGCTATTTGCAATATAACACATTAGAAAAAAGTGGACTATTACAATTTGATAGCTGGGCGAGTACATTTGGAAAGACTGTATCTGCACTAGAACTTAATCCCGCGCGGAACAGGTTATAGGACAAAAACAAGATTCGCAAAATTTTATAATTTGCCAGAACTTATGGCATTATTCAAAGAAGTAGCTGATATACAAACATCAGATACTTTGAATTTGCCTATTCCAAAAGTAAAGTTTGAAACGATAGTTGTAAAACCGAGTTCAATTCAAGAAGAAATGGTAGAAAAATTAGGAGAAAGAGCAGAAGATATAAAAAGGGGAGATGTAAACCCTAAAGATGACAATATGCTTAAAATTACTAATGAGGGAAGAAAATTAGCATTAGACCAGAGATTAATAAATGATATGTTACCAGACTTTGAAAATAGTAAAGTTAATTCGTGTGCAGAAAATATTTATAGAATTTGGAAAGAAACTGCAGAAAAAAAATCAACTCAATTAGTATTTTGTGATTTGTCAACACCCAAAAACACAGGCACAATGGAGAATCCTTATGAGATGGAACTTGTAGACGGAAAATGGAAGCTAAAAGAATGGAAATTTACAGATGTATATACAGATTTAAAACGAAAACTAATTGAAAAAGGAATACCAGAAAACGAAATTGCGTTTATACATGATGCAAATAATGATACTCAAAAACAAGAATTATTTTCAAAAGTAAGAGCTGGAAATATAAGAGTTTTAATGGGATCTACTGCAAAAATGGGAGCAGGAACAAACTGCCAAAATAAAATAATTGCACTTCATCATTTAGACTGTCCGTGGCGACCTTCAGATTTAACTCAAAGAAATCGGTAGACGGACCTAGACAAGGAAATGAAAATGATGTTGTATATATTTACACTTATGTAACAGAAAAAACTTTTGATGCATATTTGTTTCAGTTAGTGGAAACAAAGCAGAAATTTATATCACAAATAATGACATCAAGAACACCTGTCAGAAGTGCTGAAGATGTTGACGAAAAAGCATTAAGCTATGCTGAAATAAAAGCTTTAGCAGCAGGAAATCCTTTAATTCTAGAAAAAACTCAATTAGATACAGATGTTGCAAAACTAAAATTATTAAAGCAAAGTTATTTAAGTGAAATATATAGACTTGAAGATATGATAGTAAAATATTATCCAAATAGAATAAAAGAATTAGAAGATAAGGTTTTAGGTATTGAAAAAGATTTGAATTTAGTAAAAAATAATACAAATATAGAAAATGAAGAAAAATTTTCTCCTATGACATTAAAAGGTAAACAATATAATAAAAAAGAAATGGCAGGAAAAGCAATATTAGAAATTTGTAAAACAAAAGAAAATTCAGAATTAGAAAAAATAGGAGAATATAGAGGAATGAAACTAGAATTACAAATAAATGTTGCAAAACAAGAATTTGAATTATTTTTAAAAGGAAATTCTGAATACAAAATTTCATTAGGAAATGACATTTACGGAAATATAACTAGAATTGATAATGCTTTATCTAATATTGGAAAAGAACTTGAAGAAAATAAAGATGAATTAGAAAATACTAAAAAGCAATTTGAAAATGCAAAAATTGATGTAAAAATTCCATTTGATAAAGAAAATGAATTAAAAGAAAAATCAACTAGATTAGATAGAGTAAATGCATTATTAAAACTAGATGAAAAAGAAAGTATTATAATGGAAGATGATGAAAAGTCGGAAGATGATAATTTAAAAAGTCAAGACTATGATAAAGACCCAATTAGGTAAATCACACATTTTTATTTTGAAAACAAATACTATATTATGACAACAAAGGAGGGAATAAAAATGATAAATAATTTTAAGGATGGTGTTTTTAACGAATTATATGATATAAGGAGTGAAGACTATGAACTATGTTTTAGTGAAAAATTTACAAAAGAAACAGAAAAATTTGAGGTATCTGAAAAGAGAGAAAAGTTGAAAATCTTTATTAATGAATTAAAGTTAGAAGATGACACAAAAATAAAACAAATAAATGATTTGATAAAAGATTTGGAAAATGCTCTTTTTCTAGAAATGGATTACTGGTGTAGGAAATATTATAAACTTGGTTTTTGTGATGCGGATATGCTAAAAAAGGAAACAAAAACTTTTAGTGAAAAGAATAGAATGAAAGGAAAATCATTTTATAACGAGTGTTCAGATGAATTTTTAGAGTATGTTGAAGAATATAGAGTAACATATTTAATGAAAAAACCTGAATACAAAGAACTTATTAATCAAGTAAGAAAACTAAAAGAAGATAATCCTAAAGTTGAAGATCTTGTTGAAGATGGAAAAATTGAAATTTTAAACTACGAAGAATTGAAAGTTATACAAAAACTTTTAAATTTAGGAAGCCAACTTGATTCTATTGAACAAAAAGAAATATTTAGACTTGGAATGAGAGAAATGCTTACAAATCTTACTGATATGAATTTAATTCCATTAACTTTAGAATAATGATATAAAGATATAATTGTTTAAGAAAAATTAATAATTATATCTTTTTTATTTAATTGAAAAAAACTATTTTTTATGATAAGATATGTAAAAATAGTAATTTGTAGAAATAAGTAAGGATGTGGGTTTATGGGTAGTTTGAGTGCAATACCTATAGTTGGATTTTTAGGTGTATTATTTATAATTTTTAATGTAATCATTTTAATTTTACTAATATTAACAATTATATTTGGAATTATAAGATTTACTAAAAAGAAGTTTAAAAAAGTATTTGCTATTTTATTAGTTCTTACTATTTTACTTGGAATTAAGGATTACCAAATAATAAATGAATTTGTAAACTATGATGAAGTTCAGCATCAAAATTTAATAAAAAAAGAAGGAAAAGAATTAGTTGCAATTAGAGATAACAATTATAGTCAGGTTGAGGAATATTTAAAAAATGGTTGGAATCCAAATGAAAGTACAAAATCAGTATATTATGCTATAAAATATAATCCAGATAGTAACAAGGAAAAAGATGAGTGGAAAATGTTAGAACTATTACTAAAAAATGGTGCTAAAACTGATGTTCAGATTTCTGAAAACCCAAAAGGCGTAAATACTCCATTAACATATACAACAGAATGTGGATATTATGGTGCAACAAAACTTTTATTGGAATATGGTGCAGACTGCAACTATCAAGAAAATTATATGAACCAAAATGGACTACTTGCTCTAAGATTTTATGAAAATAATAATGCTACTAAGACATTGCAACTGTTGCTGGATTATGGAACAGATTTAGATGTAAAACAAATAGATAATAAAACTGGAAGAGAAAAATTAAAAAATTTTCAAAACGATTATATTAATATAAAAGATAAAGTTCCAAACTATGATGAAATAGTAAACATCATTGACGGACTTGGATTATAGATAAATTACAATTAATGGAGGAAACTAATTATGGGATTATTTGATAAATTTATGAAAAAAGAAACTGTTGATTGGAAAAATGCTTATATAGGAAATCCGAATTTTTATAAAGGAAAAGATGGTAAGCCGTTTGGTGCATTTGCACTAACAGAAAATACCTTAACTTCACTTACGAAGAATCCTAGGGCATTATATAAAATTGATGATACAGAAGTTGATGAATGGAAATTAATGCTTGTAAGTACAACTAATAATGGAGTTTTAGGAGATATAGATTATTATAAGGCAATAAATAAACTAATGAAGTTTGTTATTGATGAAAAGGATAATAATATTTTGATTAGAGGACTATCATTAAAAGAATTAAAAGAATTAAATGAAGTATTGAAATAATTACAAATTACAATTTGACGTTTTAGGTGGAAATAATATGGAAAAAAAAATAATTATAATAGGTATAATTGCAGTAATATGTGGAATTTTATGTTTATATTTTAATACAGGATTGAAAGGATTTGAAAAGAGAGTTTCAAAAATTTCACTACCAGAAAATATAGAAATAGTTACAATGAAAAGTGGAATTGGTGATTCAGGAGGAAATGGCGATTATTCAACATATCGTGTTGTTTTAGTAATAAAAACAGAAATGTCATTTGATGAATTAAATAATGAATTTGAAAAAAGAAATTTAACATCTTCTAGTCATATAGCAAATAGCAATACACCTTTTTGTTATATTACTCCTTGCAATAGTAAAGTATTTGGATCGGCGAGAAATTTTAAATTATCATTTGATGAGCTAGATAACATTAATGATTTTAGCAATTATTACTTTATAGAATTTATTAAATAAAATTAAAATAATTTGAATAGAAAAAAATAAAATAAAAAAGAGATATTAAGAATAACAAAACTTAATATCTCTTTTTCTATGCAAAAAATAAAATTTAAGGAGAAATATCAAAATGAATAATGAACAATTAAAAGATATATTAATGGCTAAAATAGAACAAGAATTTAGCATATATAAACAAGATTTAATAAAAAATTGTACTAAAGAAGAAATTATAGACAAATCTTATGAAATAAACTTTAAAGAAGAAACATTATCTATTTTAGAGGGTGCAACATTAAGTTTCAAAGAAATAAAAGCACTATTAAGTACTGAAAAAGTATTAGAAAAAATGTATAACAAATATATGAATATAGAAACAAATAACCTTGATAATATGAGAGATATTGTTCAAGAAATTGTTGAAGATATAGATAAAGAATTTACTAAAAAAAGAGAGAAAGTGAGATAAAAATATGGGGAAAGAATATGAAATTGAAATAGAAGAAACATTGCAAAAAGTTGTAAAAATAAAGGCAAATTCATTAAATGAAGCAATAAATATTGCTAAAGAAAAATATTCAAATGAAGAATATATTTTAGACTATCAAGATTATAAAGGCACAGAATTTAGAGAATATAAAGATGAAATAGTAAAGGAGAAGAAAGTCAAAAATCGAGAAAGTAGGTAATTGTGTTATGGGAAAATATATAAAACCACAACTACTAGAAAAAGCAAAATCAATTGATTTAGTAACATATTTTAGAACATATATGCCGAGTGAATTAGTACGAGCAAGTACAAATGAATATACAACAAAATCGCACGATAGTTTAAGAATGTCAAATGGGTTATGGAATTGGTGTTCAAGAGGTTTTGGAGGAAAAAATGCTATTGATTTTATAATGAAAACGAAAAATATGCGTTTTATAGATGCCGCAAATTTACTACTAGATCAAATGAATTTAAAGCAACCTATTGTAATAGATAAAACTATAAAATCAAAAGAAAAACATATAATTATACCAGAAAAAAATTCCGCTTCTAATAATGTTTTTTTATATTTAAAATCAAGAGGAATAGATGAAGAAATTATAAAAAAATGCATAGAAAAAAACTTAATATATGAAGAAAAATATTATCATAATGCAGTATTTGTAGGGTATGATGAACTAGGAAATATTAGATATGCTGGATGTAGAAGTACAAATGAAAAAGTATTTAAGGCTGATGCAACAGGAAGTGATAAATCATATTCTTTTAGGTTAGAAAGCACTACCAAAACAGATACTATTTATATATTTGAAGGAGCAATAGATGCCTTATCGTATGCTACTCTTTTTAAAATATATGGACAAAATTATGAAGAAAAAACATTAATATCATTAGCTGGAGTTTATCAACCAGCAAGTGATATTTCACAAAGTAAAGTGCCTATTGCAATTCAAAAATATTTAGAAAAACACCCAGAAACAAAAAGAATATATCTCTGTTTAGACAATGATGAGGCTGGAAAAAATGCAAGTAAAGCATTAGAAAATGTATTATCACATAAATATGAAGTTATAATTAAGCCACCTAAAAAACGGCAAAGATTATAACGATTATTTATGTGATTTTTTAGGTTTAAAAAGAATAAAAAGCAAAAGTTTATGCTCGGAAAGATAAACAAAAATTATAAATAAATAGGAATTTTAACAGAATATATAAATTTTATTTATAAAATTTATCGTCCTAACAAGCAAGACAAATGTGGGTACACATTTGTTATTTATGGGGAAAGCCCCAATCCCCTTGAAAAATAAAAAAATAAAAAAATAAAAGAAAGGAACAGAAAAAATGAAAGATGATACAAAATATATAACTGTTCATATTAGAATGAATGATAAAGAAAAAAATACTATAAAAAGGAGAGCAGATTTAGCTGGGAAAAACTTTTCAGAATTTGTAAGAATGTCAGCTATGGGATGTGAAATAAGAGAAAAAGCAGATCAAGAATTTTCTAGAACAATGAAAAAGAAGATGACTGATTTTATAAGAGTGCTATCTCAGTTAGAAAGACTTTTATATAATAAAGACTTTATCGATGAAAGAATACTGAATGATGAAATACTTGAATGGAGAAAATTCAGATTAGATATTAAGGAAAGGTATTTATAAAATATGGCAACTACGAGCTTATGGAAAATTCAAAATAGAATAGACAAAGTTATAAATTATACAACTAATTCAGAAAAAACTGAAAATAAAGAAATGTATAAAGCACTCCATAATACAATAGAATATGCAACAGCAGATTATAAAACTGAAAAACAATACTATGTTACAGGAATTAATTGTTCTACAACAGATAGTGTTCAAGATATGTTACAAACAAAAAAATATTATGGAAAAGAGAAAGGCATTGTTGCATATCATGGGTTTCAATCTTTTGTCGAAGGCGAGGTAACTGCTAAACAAGCACACGAAATTGGTGTTAGACTTGCTGAAGAATTATGGGGAGATAAATATGAGGTATTAGTATCAACTCATCTTAATACGAATCATTTTCATAATCATTTTGTAGTAAATTCTGTTTCGTTTGTAGACGGAAAAAAATATATAAACAATAGAGAAAATTATGCAATGATGAGAAAAATCTCAGATGAATTATGCAAAGAATATGGATTAAGCGTCATAGAAGAAAAGCCATGTGGTAAACACAATATAGATTATACAAAATATTATAATTCTTATATTCAAAAATCAGATTATTATACTACAACAAAAGATGATGTTGATTTTGCAATAGCACAAGCATATTCATATAAAAATTTTGAAAGTATTTTGAAAAAAATGGAATATACAATTACAATTCGTGCAAATAAAATAAGTTTAGTAAGACCACCTTATAAAAGAAATATCAGAATAGAAAGAAGTTTTGGAGAAGAATATTCAATTAATAATATTACTGAAAGAATTATGAATACAGAAACAACTAGAATACCATTTCCAGAGAAATATAGAGAGACAAAAATCTATACTTCAAGATCAAAACCAAAAGTTTTCAGTATAGATAGAGGCAGTCTTTATAAATTATATCTTTATTATTGCTATATGTTAAAAGTATTTCCCAAAAGTACAAAAACAAGATATAGACTAACACCAGAGCAACGAGCAGAAAGTAAAAAATTAGATGAATTTTCAGATGATATGAGGTTTCTTTGTAGAAATAAGATAAAAACTACAAAGGAACTTTTTTCATATAAAAATCTTGTAAATGATGAACTAAAAAATCAAATATCACAAAGAAATACACTTCGTAGAAAAAGACAAAAAGAAAATGTACCAGAAATTAGGCAAACATTGTGTGAGCAAATTTTAGAAACATCAAACAAGATAAAATATTTAAAACAGGAGGTGGTGTGTATTGAAAGAATTGAAAATCAAACACAAAAGATAAAACAAGAAATACAGGAAATGGAAAAACAACAAAATCAAGAAAAAACAAAAACGAAAGGAGAAATAGAAAAGTGAATACTGCAGACTCAGCTGAAGAAATTGTTAAAATTTATTTAGAGGGTGTTGAGATGTCTTTAAGAGTTACAGGAACGGCTGCTAAAAATATTGCAATAATGTTGATTGCTATGTCAAAAGAAAAACAAGCAACAAGAGGAAAAACAAGACTAACTAATATGTTAAAAACAAACAAACCTTTAAAAATATTTACTATTAGTGCAGATGAATTGAAAAAGTTTTCTCAAGAGGCTAAAAAATATGGGATTTTATATTGTGCTTTAGCTAATAAAAACAATTCAAAAATTGATGGAATGGTAGATATTATGATTAAAGAAGAAGATGCAGGGAAAATGAACAGAATAGCAGAAAGATTTAACTTTAAAGATGTTACAATTATCAAAGAAGAAATGGAAAAAGCCAAAGAAGAAAAATTAGCCAAATTAGCAGAGAAATCAGAAGATGAAATTTTTATTGATGAAATAATGCCAACATCAAAGGAAGAGGAAAAGCAAATTCCCAGTAATGACAAACAAAAGACGGAAAAAAAGAATCAGTTAGAGAATTCCTTAAATACCAAACAAAAAGACAAGCAAACTGAAAAGCCATCTGTATTAAAAGAACTGGACTATATAAAAAGACAGCTTGAGAAAAATCAAACAAATGGAAAACATTATAAAGAAAAAGAAAACACAAAAGAAAAACACAAAAATAAGCATAAAGGCAAGAGATATAAAGAGCCTAAACATTATAAAGAAAAAGTAAAAAAATCAAAGGAAAGGGGCAAATAAAGTGAATGAAGTAGATGATATATTAGGTACATCTCAACAAAATGATAAATATTCTATAAAACAAAAACCTAATAATACAAAACAAAATAATTATAATAGTTATAAAAATAATTGGAAAGAAGAACAAAATAAAGCTAGACAAGAAATATATGAAATAATGAATAATAAATCATTAGATATAATTAAAAATGGAGATGATTTTCAAAAATATTTAGATGTTCAAAGTAGATTTTATAAACATTCTGTTGGGAATTGTCTAGTTATATTAGATAAAATGCCGAATGCAACACAAATTAAAGATGCACGAGCGTGGAATGAAAAAGATATATATATAAAAGATGAAGAAACAGGAATAAAAATATTAGAGCCTGTTAAAAGCAATGGTAGAATATTTTATAATCCTAAAGAAGTATTTGATATCAGTCAGACAAATTGTGAAATACCTGAAACTACAATTAATTATGGAGATAGAAGATTATTAGAGGCTGTTTTAAATGGGTGTGATGTTCCTAGAAAGGCAGTAAATACTTTAAATGATGGAAGTATTAGTTCTGAATACAATAAGACCGAAAATGTTTTATATGTATGTAGAGGAATGGACAGAGAACTTTTATTTTCTAGTCTATATAGAGAAATGGCTAGTATTGAAATGAAAGATATTCAAGATAGTGAATTAAAGAGTTTTAGATGTTATTGTATTTCATATATGCTTTGCAAAAGATATGGAATAAGTGTAGATAATTTTAAATTTAGTGAATTGCCAAAAGAAATAGCAAATAAAATTGAAGGAAAAGAAATTAGACAAGAACTTGAAAAAATAAGAAACAATTATGAAAAGATTAATTCAAGAATTATTGATTATTTTGATATTAGTAATAAAAATAAAGAAAATGAAAAGAAAAAATCTGTTCAAGAAAGGTAGAAAACAATGAACGAAAAAAGAATTTTGGAAATGGACTCCTATGAACAAAAGGTACTTGCAAATATTCTAAATGATAAAAGAAAAAGCCTTATTGAAGAAAATAAAGATAATGATTTCATAGATGAAATATTAGAAAAAGTAATTGATGCCCCAATTAAGAAAAAATCTTTATTTAAAAAGGAAAAAAGAGATGAAAGATAAAACTAATATTGTGTTATATATTTTGGGAGGAATCGGTGTTATATGGTTTGCTTTATTAGTAGCACCTTATTTAAGCAGTGGACTAATTGGAATAATAAATAATTTGCCAACAAAAATGAATGCACCATTTGATATTGAGATTTGCAAAGATAGTTTAAAGACTGTCTTTATTTTTTTGCTCTGTTATTTATTAGGAATTGGAATTTATATATCTAGTAAAAGAAATTATAGACGAGGCGAAGAATACGGGTCAGCAATATGGGGCATTGCAAGTCAAATAAACAAGAAGTATATGCAGAAACCTCAATATAATAACAAAATATTAACACAGAATATAAAGATAGGTCTAAAAGCTCAAAAGCATAGAAGAAATCTAAACACATTAGTTTGTGGTGGTAGCGGTGCTGGTAAAACTCGTTTCTATGTAAAACCTAATATATTACAATGTAATTGCTCGTATGTTATATTAGACCCAAAACGGAGAAATTTTACGAGATACAGGAAGTTTATTAGAAAAAGAGGGATACAAAATAAGAATACTTGATTTAGTAACCCCTAGATTAAGCCATTGTTATAATCCGTTTAAATATATACAAGATGACAATGATGTTCAAAAGTTAGTTGCAAATCTTTTTAAGAGTACAACACCAAAAGGGGCAGGAGCAAGTTCAGATCCATTCTGGGACATTGCAGCTCAAATGTTACTTTCAGCACTTATATTTTATTTAAAATATGAAGCACCAGAAGAAGAACAAAATTTTGCAGTAGTTGGAGAAATGTTAAGAGCAGGAAAACCTAAAGAAGATGATGAAGATTATGAGAGTCCATTGGATATACTATTTAAAAAACTAGAATATCGAAATCCAGACCATATTGCAGTAAAATATTATAAAGACTATCATTCTGGGGCTGGTAGAACATTAAAATCTATTCAAGTAACATTGTCATCAAAATTAGAGAAATTTAATCTTGATGAAATAGCTAATTTAACAATGACAGATGAAATGGAATTAGATAGACTTGGCGAAGAAAAAATCGCAGTATTTGCAGTTATACCAGACACACATACATCATATAACTTTTTGGTAAGTATTTTATATACTCAAATATTTCAAAATGCTTTTTACAGAGCAGATAATAATTATAGAGGTGCATTGCCAGTTCCAATCCATTTTTTAATGGACGAATTTGCTAATGTTGCATTGCCAGACGATTTTGACAAGATTTTATCTGTAATGCGTTCAAGAAATGTATTTGTATCTATCATTTTACAAAATATTTCTCAATTAAAGGCATTATTTGAAAAGCAGTGGGAAAGTATTGTACGGAAATTGTGACGAATTTCTGTATCTTCGGACGGCAACGAACAATCTACACATAAAATGGTTTCAGAACTCCTACGGAAAAGAAAATATTGATTTGAACACTTATGGAAAAAGTACCGGACATAGTGGTAGTTACTCTACAAACTATCAGCAGACAGGTAGAGAATTATTAATGGCTGATGAAGTTAGAATGCTTGATAATGATAAAGCAATTCTATTGATTAGAGGGGAAAAACCAGTAATTGATTTTAAATATGATATATTGAAACACCCCAATGTAAAATATACTGCAGATGGAGACGGAAAAATGTATGAACATGGAGAAGTTACAAGAGCAACTGGAGAGATAAAAGAATTGACAGAAGATGAATTATCAGAACTTGAAAATGTATTAGTTATACAAAATTTTGATAATAAAGATTACAATTATGAATTATTATCAGAAGAAGATATTGAAGAATATTTAAGTGAAAATGAATAATGGATTAGCAAGGATTAAATTAATTTTCCTTGCTTTTTTTATTAAAAGGAAAGGATTAAAAAATATGGAAAATAAAAAAAATGAATTAAAAAATAAAAATGGAAAAGTGATTTATAAAATAATGACAAAAGGACTACTAATTATGGCATATGTTGTGCTTTTAAATATATTACAAGCAAGTCAAGTTTTTGCAACAGATGATCCTTTAGCAGTTATAAATAATTTATCAACATTTATGTTTGGAATAATAAGAGCAATTGGAATGATAATGCTTGGATGGGGAATTGTCCAAGTTGGATTAGCGCTAAAAAGCCATGACGCTAGTCAAAGAGCGAACGGCTTTTTGACAGTAGCAGGTGGTGTAATTATAACATTTGCAAAGGAAATTTTAGCCATAATTACAGGTGGATAATAAAGTTTGTAGGGTAAGTATCTAAACTTGCCCTAAATTTGATTTTAAGGAGGAAAATGATGTCAGATAATTGGATTGTTGGAATGCTCCAATATACATTGAGCGTTTGGAACGATAAATTAAATGAAATATGGCAATTAATTTCTCAAAGTCCTGAAACTTTTAAAGGGCGGTAATATCTGGAATGTTATTGTCAATATAAATGGTGCAATTCAAGCGATAGGGTTAGCATTATTAGTTATCTTTTTTCTAGTTGGCATAATAAAAACTTGTCGGAAGTTTTGCAGAAGTAAAAAAGCCAGAACAAGTTTTCAAATTATTTATACGCTTTGCATTAGCCAAAGCAGTTATAACCTATGGACTAGAATTAATGCTTTCTATTTTTAAAATTGCACAAGGAATAGTACAAACAATAATGCAAACGGCAGGACTTGGAAATGCAGTAGAAGCACATTTGCCACAAGAATTGATTACAACAATAGAAAGTTGTGGCTTTTTTGAGAGTATTCCATTATGGGCAGTAACCTTAATTGGAGGAATTGTAGTAACTATACTTGCTTATATAATGATTTTGACTGTATATGGACGATTTTTTAAATTATATCTATATACTGCATTATCTCCAATTCCTTTATCAACTTTCGGAGGAGAGCCAACAGGTTATATAGGAAAAGGATTTTTAAAAAGTTATACGGCAGTTTGTTTAGAGGGAGCAATTATAATACTTGCTTGTATTATATTTTCAGTATTTGCAAGTAACCCACCAGCAATAGATACTTCAGCACAAGCAGTTACTCAAGTATGGATGTATATTGGCGAATTAGCATTTAATATGTTGGTGCTAGTTGGAACAATAAAAGCTTCAGATAGAGTTGTAAGAGAAATGATGGGACTATAAGGAGGAAAATGTATGGATTTTATAAATGATGAAGAAAAAATACAAGATTATTTTAAATTAACTAAAGATGAATTTTTAGAATCATATAGTTATTTAACAGAAGAAGATTATAATGCAACAACAAAAGCACTAGAAAAGCTTGGTAATATATCAAGAATTGATATTTTGAAAGAAATGCTACAACAAACCGAACATAATATTTTATGCTATTCAGATAGTTATTTATGCACAAGACCCAAAAAACAATATATAAAAGAATGGGTAAAAGAAAATAAAAAAGCTGATATTATAAAATCTATGATAAAAGACGAAAAAGAAAAAAACAAAAGCAAAGAAAATATTGAAAGAGAGGTTTAGCAATGAAAAAAAGATTGATAAAAAAGGTGGTGTTAAATAAATGGAAATAAAAATTAATAAAGAAATACGAGATTTTAATGAATCAATATTTTTTGGACTGTCTATGAGGCAGTTCATTTTTTCATCTTTAGCCGTTGGAATTGCAATATTTTTATATTTTATCTTAAGGAATTTTCTAGGAATTGAAACATTATCGTGGTTATGTATTTTAGGTGCTGCACCTTTTGCATTATTTGGATTTATAAAATATAACGGAATGTATGCAGAAGAATTTATAGTTGCTTGGATAAAGTCAGAAATATTAACACCAAGTGTTTTATTATTTAAGCCAGAAAATATATATGACGAATTAATAAAAAATGAAAATAGAAAATTGAAAAAGGAGAGGGTAAAAAGTGATAAGATTATTAAAAAAGATTTTTCAAAGAAAAAACAAAGAAGAAAAAATAAAAATACCAAAATCAGTACAACAAGCACTACCGATTAAAGCAATATTTAACGATGGTATTTTCCAAGTTGGTAAAGAAAAGTATTCAAAATCTTTTAAATTTACAGATATTAATTACGCAGTAGCTGGACAAGAAGAACAAGAAAATATGTTTATTAACTATGGGACTATATTAAATATGTTAGATGAGAGTGCAGACAATAAATTAACTATAATAAATCGAAAACTTAATAAAGTTGATTTTGATAGTAAGATGAAACTTGATATAGGAAATGATAATTTGACACCATATAGAAAAGAATATAATGACATATTAGCTAGTTGTTCAATAGAAACTAATGGAATTATACAAGAAAAACTAATAACAATTACAATAGATAAACCAGATATAGCATCAGCAAGAACATATTTTTCTAAAACAAGTGCTAAACTAGAAAGTTGCTTTTCAAAACTAGGCTCAAAATTAGAAGATTTAGACATTAATGAAAGAATAAGAATATTTTATGATTTTTACAGAGTAGGAGAAGAAGATATTTTTAAATTTGATGTAAAAGAATTTATGAAAAAAGGACATAGTTTTAAAGATTATATTTGCCCAGACACATTTGAATTTAAAAGTGACTATTTTAAAATGGGAGATAGATATGGTAGAGCATTATATTTAAAAGAATATGCAACTTATCTTAAAGATGATATTGCATCAGAATTGACAGAACTTAATAAAAATATGATGTTAAGTATTGATATAAAACCAATGCCTATTGAAAAGGCGATAAGAGAAGCGGAAAAAAGAAGATTAGGAGTAGAGAAAAACATATCAGACTGGCAGAGGAGACAAAATGAAAACAATAATTTTTCAGCAGTAATACCTTATGATTTAGAATCACAAAGAGAGGCTAGTAAAGAAATGTTAAATGATTTAACAAATAGAAATCAAAAAATGTTTTTATGTAATTTGATAATAGTTCATACTGCTAATTCAAAAGAAGAATTAGATAGTGATACCGAAAATTTAAAAACAACAGCAGGAAAATATCTATGTCAATTAGCAACACTAAAATATCAACAAATGGACGGATTAAATACAGCATTGCCAAGTGGAACAAAGAGAATAAAAACTAACAGAACTTTAATTACAGAAAGTTTATCTGCGTTTATGCCTTTTAAAGTTCAAGAAATTCAGGATGATGATGGAATATATTACGGACAAAATGTTATATCTAAAAATATGATATTAGTTGATAGAAGAAAATTACAAAATGGAAATTCGTTCATTTTGGGAGTGTCACGGAAGTGGAAAGTCTTTTACTGCGAAACATGAAATCACATCTATTGCTTTAAAAGACCCAAATGCAGATATTATAATACTAGATCCAGAAAACGAATACGCACCTCTTATAAAAGAACTAGGTGGCGAAGTTATAAAAATTTCAGCATCAAGTGATAATCATATCAATGCTTTAGATTTGAACAAAGATTATTCAGAAAATCATAGACCAATTGTTGCTAAAGCAGAATTTATTTTGTCTTTATGCGAACAAATCATTAAAAATATTACTCCTAATCAAAAGGCTATTATTGATAGATGTACTAATATAGTTTATAAGTATTATGAACAAGGAAATTTTAAGGGAACTCCACCAACACTAGAAGATTTTAGAGATGTTTTATTAAAACAAGAAGAAAAAGAAGCAAAAGATATTGCTTTAGCATTAGAATTATTTACAAAAGGAAATTTGAATACTTTTGCAAAGCCAACAAATGTTCAAACACAAAATAGACTTATATGCTATGATATTATTGATTTAGGAGAACAACTTACACCGATAGGTATGCTAGTAATACTAGATAGTATATTAAATAGAATAACAAGAAATAGGAAAAAACGGAAAGCGAACATATATTTTTATTGATGAAATATATCTACTATTTAGATATAAATATACAACAGAATTTGTATATACTTTATGGAAAAGAATAAGAAAATACGGAGGTTGTGCAACTGGAATAACCCAAAATGTTCAAGAATTATTATGCAATGAAAAAGCAAGTTTAATGCTATCAAATAGTGAATTTATAATAATGCTAAATCAGTCAGCAACTGATAGAGACCAATTAGCAACATTATTAAAAATGTCAGAAATGGAACAAGCACATATAACAAATGTACCATGTGGCGAGGGAGTTATTAGAGTAAGGAGTTCACTTCTTCCTTTTAGAAATAAATTTCCGAAAAATACAAAGCTTTATCGTTTAATGACAACACGCTTTGATGATAAAAACAAAATGGAGGAAATAAGTTGAAACAAATTATAAAAATATTATTTCTTATATTGTTAATAGTTATTATGGCTATTAGCAGTATAATTGTATCAAAAAATATTAAAGAAGATATAGAAGAAGAAAAAATCATAGAACAAGTAATTGACACTGCATATCAAAAGGACAATACAGAAGATTTTGAAGAAGAACACTCAAATATTAATATAAAAAACTTATATGAACAGAACAAAGACATAATTGCTTGGATCAGAATAAATAATAGTAATATAAATTATCCTATAATGCAAACACTGAATAATCCCAACTTTTATTTGAGAAAAAATTTTTATAAACAATATTCATATTATGGAACACCTTATTTATCCGAACAATGCGATATAAATACAAGTGATAATTTAATAGTATATGGTCATCATATAAAAAATTCTAAAATGTTTGGAGAACTTGAAAATTATAAAAGACAAGAGTATTACAATAATCATAAAAACATAAATATATATACACTAAATGATGAGAGAAACTATGAAATAATATATGTTTTTAAAGCAATAATAAATAACGGATTTGATTACTATAATTATATAAATTTTAATAGTGAAAGTGAGTTTAATACATTTAAAAATAAATGTAAAGAACTTGCTTTTTTTGATACTCAAATAGATTGCAATTATAAAGATAAATTTATAACTTTATCTACTTGTGATTATACAAGTCAAAATGCAAGATTAGTTGTTGTTGCAAAAAGATTAAGTTAAGAATGGAGGTATAATATTGCCAGATATAAAAACAAAACCAAAAAATGAATTAAAAATAAAAAAATTTGATGGTGCAACAATATATAAACAAAAATTAAAAAATAATCTAGTTTCTATAAATTCTAAAACAAATAATATTAAAAATGCAAGTAATGAAGAAAATAACGAAATTGATTATGGTACAAATCAAATAGAAGAAAAGTCAAAAATAATAACTAATAGGGGAATAGATGCCTTTAATAAATACGGTCTAAAATCAGTATTAAAAACGAAAAATAATATTCAAATTGCCCAAAATAGAATAAATAAAAAAGCAGAAAACAATAAAATCATTAAAACAAAAGAAAATATCACTAATACACGAAAAGCAATATACAAAATAGAAAATAAAACTAAAAAAACTATAAAAAATACACCACGAAAAATAAAACAAGCTGAAAAAGTAACTAAACAATCATTAAAAACAAGTGTAAAAGTTGCTAAAAAAAGTTATCAAATAGCAAAAATGGCAGCAAAAACAACAATTAGAACTACTAAAGCAACAATAAAAGCAATATCTACTGCAATAAAAACAATTATATCATGGACACAGGCTTTAATTGCAACAATTCTTGCAGGAGGTTGGATAGCTATAATTATAATAATTATTATATGCCTAATTGCAATGCTATGTAGTTCAATATATGGAATATTTTTTTCAAATGAGAACGGAGTAAATATCAAATCAATGAGTTCTGTAATAAGTGAAACAAATAGAGAATTTACAAATAAAATTACGGAAATTCAAAACACAAATGAACATGACGAGTATGAAATAAATTCACATAGAACAGAATGGAAAGATGTTATTTCAGTTTATACGGTACTAATAACAGGTGGAAAAGAACAAAGTGATGCAATTACTTTAGATGACAAAAAAATTCAGAAATTAAAAGATATATTTTGGGAAATGAACACAATTTCTTATAGAGTAGAAAGTGTAGAAAAAGACATTGAAGTAATAGATGATAGTGGAAATACACATACTGAAAAAGCAATTAGAAAAGTATTATATATTGATATTCAAGGAAAATCTGTTGAAGAAATGTCAAATATTTATAATTTTAGTGAAAATCAATTACAACAAATTGCAGAATTAAGAAGTGATAAATATAAAGACTTATGGTCAAATGTTTTATATGGCTCATCTGGAGGTAATACAAATATCGTAGAAGTTGCTTCTTCTCAATTAGGAAATGTTGGTGGACAACCTTATTGGAGTTGGTATGGTTTTAATTCAAGAGTTAGTTGGTGTGCTTGTTTTGTCAGCTGGTGTGCGAATGAGTGTGGCTATATAGATATTGGTATAATTCCTAAATTTGCAAATTGTCAAAATGAGGGAATTGTTTGGTTTAAAACTTGTGGACTTTGGCAAGATAATGGCTATATTCCTAAATCTCGGAGAAATAATATTTTTTGACTGGGAAAATGATGGAATATCAGACCATGTTCGGAATTGTAGAAAAAGTCGAAAACGGAAAAGTCTATACTATTGAGGGAAATTCTAATGATAGTTGTGCAGAACGAAATTATGATATTAATAGTAGTGTAATTGTAGGTTATGGAACACCTATGTATTAATAAATTTAATGTTATTATTGAAAAATATATATGTAAATATAAAAAGGAGTTGAATTATGAAATATAAGAGATTTGATGTAGTAGAATTAAATAATGGAAATAGAGCAACAATATTAGATATAAAAAAGAATTACTATAATGTTGAAATTGTAAATCCTTATGGAATTACACTAGACAAAAAATTTATTTCAAATGATGAAATTAAAGGATTGATTTGTTCATCAAAAAGAATAAAATCAAATGAAAGGTAATAGATGTCCTGTATAATATCAATTTGTGATATTATACAGGACTTTTTTCTTTTTTTATTTATATTTTTTATTATTTGTGTTATAATCACAAGCATAAAGAAAAAACGATAAAAAACCTCTTATATAGAAAGTGAGGACTATAATGATAAAAGTAATGTTTGTATGTTTAGGTAATATATGTCGTTCTCCAATGGCAGAATTTGTACTCAAAGATATGGTAAAAAAGCAAGGATTAGAAAAAGAATTTTATATAAAATCTTCAGCAACTTCTAGTGAAGAAATAGGAAATGATATTCATTATGGTACTCGTGATAAACTAATACAAAATGGAATCCCTTTTACAAAAAGAAAAGCAGTAAAATTAAGAGCAGAAGATTACAAAAAATACGACTATATTATTGGAATGGAAAAATCAAATGTTATAAATATAAAAAGAATAGTAGGGGAAGATGTTGACGATAAGATTTATAGATTGTTAGATTTTTCAGATACCCCTAGAGATATTGCTGATCCGTGGTATACTGGAAATTTTGAAATTACATTTAATGATATAGTTGAAGGTTGTAATGGATTTTTGAAATGTTTAAAAGATAAGAATATAATAGATAAATAACAAATTTAGGGAGTGTGTTATGGAAAATCAAGAAAGAAAAGCATATTTGACAATTGGCTCTGTACGAGCATTAGATATAAGAGTTATATTTGAAGATACAGAAATTTTATATGAGGGTGTAGTGGAAGATGCTCCGGAAGAAATCAAAAGATTAAGGTATTCTAAAGTTAAAAATTCAGATAAGATGAATTTTTATGTTTATAACACTAATTAAAAATTAAAAACTTTTTAGGAGAAATTTGATGAATAAAGAAGAAATAATAAAGTATTGTTTAACATTAGAAAATACATATAAGGATTGCCCTTTTCCTGATGATTTTGAATCTGTAACAATGAAACATTTGAAAAATAAAAAGTGGTTTGCTTTAATTATGAATGTAAATAATAAGTTATACCTTAATGTTAAGACAGATTCAAATTATTCTGATATATTGAGAAATACTTATGATTATATAATACCTGCATATCACATGAATAAAGAACATTGGAATACAATTATTGTTGACGGAAAAGTAGATAAAACATTAGTTAAAGAATTAATAGAGCAAAGCTATCAATTAACAAAATAAAGTTAATAAGACTAACTATTAATTGTCAATAGAAAAATTTAAATTTTTTTATTGATTTGTTAGAAAAATATTTGCATGACAAATAGTAATTTGAAAGTGAGGTAATCTTATGGAAAAAAGAAAAATAATTATTATTTTTATAGTTTTAATTTTAATTGTTATAGTAGGATTATGGGGGAGTGGTATAATTCCAAAACGAATTGCACGAATATCTGCATCTAATTATTTTGAAAAAAACTTTCCTAAAATGCAACTAGAATATGTAGATATAGAATGGAGTTCTAGTTTTGGTGGTTATTCAATAAAGTTTAAGGATGCGAATAATAAAACTTACTCTTTTATAATGAACAACAAGTATTTTCCAATAAGTTTAGGACAAGGCTTGTTTGCATTTGAAGAAGAATATAGACAAAAATATGAATGGCAAGATACAAACATAGAAAATAATGAAGAAAGTTATTTTTATGGAAAAGTAATTGAATCTAATGCAAAATATATTATAGTAGAGCCAAACGAGAATGAAGAAGAAAGAAAATCAGCAGATAAAATTTCTGTAGGTTTAGGAGAAAATAATGATGCACTTTATACCATTGGAACTAATGTGAAAATAACTTATGATGGTACTATATTGGAAAGTTATCCAGCACAAGTTAAAGCAACAAAAATTGAAATAAAATCTGCTGAAAACTTTGAAATACTTTTCAAAGATAGACAACCAATAGACAGCTATAATAAAATTTATGCTATATTAGATAAATCAGAAACGAACAAATATAATTATACTATAT
>OLOX01000686.1_pt1 | contig 35176 bp, 45 predicted proteins | sample 1672091 | NCBI WGS metagenome assembly OLOX01 (sample SAMEA3136644, study PRJEB25190) | human gut metagenome | reverse complement strand
TTCGACGTTTCGGCGATTCGACGTTTCGGCGATTCGACGTTTCGGCGATTCGACGTTTCGGCGATTCGACGATTAATCGGAACTTTAGAACAAAATTTGCCGATTTTTCGGGGGGTAAACAGGGCGACGGGGCGGCGGCACATACCGACATCCGAGCCGCAGAAAAAAAAATTAAAATGAAAAAATTACGTTTGTAAAAATTTTTAATAACCGTTTAGGCGGCTCGCCTACGCACCGACCCGGCGTCCCGCCTCCACGTGTGCCGCCTGCCCGTTCGGCTGGGACCTGCTGCGGATCGACGACCCGGCGTCCCGCCTATATAAATATAGGTATGCTTTGTTCACAGGTTTGCAGACGAAACGGCGAAAAATTCCGTAAATTTACACAAAGGAAAAGTGCGTACATGGAGAAGATCAAAGCCAGACTAAATCAGCTTACGCGTCTCGTTCTGTCCGGAACGTTAGACGAGGAGCAAAGGCGTGAGGTAAACGCGCAGTTAGCAACGTTGAGAAACTTGATAGCTACGTGGAGAGCCTACGAAGGCTACGACGGTGAGATCGATCCCGACGCATCATCCGACGACGATACGGCCAAACAGAAACGTACATCAAATGCGAAATGGGACTAACGACTAAAATCAAACTGACCGTGAAGCAGGAACGCGCGGTTGATCTACTCGACGACGCGATCCATGACATCGAGCTGCTGCTCGGTGGTTCCGGTTCGGGAAAGTCGTTTATCGCTGCGTTCAAAGTTGTACGTGACACCCTTCGGTACTGCGCTCCGTCGTTGATCTGCCGTGACAAGTACGTGGACTTGCAACAAGGTATGATCGACCAAATTATCCCGGCGATCCTCCAAGCGATTGCCGAGGCTAATGGGCATAACGGTAGCTGGACTACGTGGAAGATCGACGGGTTGAAGTTCGCCCAGTGGGGAGAAAAGAAAACGAAGCTGACGTTTTGTAACGGTGCTTATATACGTTTCGGGGGCCTCTCGAAACGTGATCTGTCCGAAAGCGGATCGGATAAGATTCTGTCCCCCTCATGGCTCCACATACTCGTGGAGGAGGTTTCCGAATGCGAATGGGACATTATCGAGTTGCTCATTACTCGATTACGTTTTCAAGTTAAGGGCGTGCTGAATAAGTTAATGATGACGGAAAACCCTCCTTCGATCAATCACTGGTCGTATCGTCGTTTTTTCGAACACAAACGCGAGGATGGTTCTACTATGTCCGACGACGAGATAGCAAGGTACGCGTATCTCGAAATGCAACCGAAGGACAACATGGAGAACCTCGGCGAAGCGTATATACGAAACTTGTCGCAGCTCTCCGGTGCAAACCGTGAACGATTCTACGAAGGACGATTCCAAGATACGGAGAGTGGTGACATCCTCAAACGTATTCAATGGACGGATAACCTTCCGAGATCGTTCGACTGGGACAAGTTGATAATTTACACGGACCCCACGCCGCTGACTGGCAAAGAGCACAGCATCTACGCGGACTACAAGGCGAGCGTTCTGTGCGGGCTGTTTGAAGGCGTAACGTACGTTCTCGACATACGCATGATCCGCGGATCGACGTTGGACCTGCTCAACAACATACGTCAGTTGTGGGACGCATCGCCTAACCAGTCCATCACCGAGCTGTGGATGGAGAAAAAAGGTGTGCCGAGCGACTTTAATCAAGTCCTCGTACAGTTCGCGTCCATGACCGGGTGGTCGGTGCCGATCCAATGGGACACGCGGGTATTCGGCGACAAAAAAGCTGCAATCGAAACGTTCTTGCAGCCGCTGTTTGAGAACGACATGATATTCTTTAACCAAGCGTTCAGAGACACGGAGCGAGGCCGACAGGCCCAGTTCCAAATCTTGAAGTTCTCACGTAAGGCAAACAAGAACGTGCACGACGACATCCCGGACGCGATCATGCGGGCCGATACGAAAATGAAGGGTAAGCAGAAGCGGAAGCACATACGTAACGCACGTTTGGTCGCTTTCGTTAAGCCTGCCTATATTCACGATAAGGCAAATGGATAAAATCGTACAGATGTCCCAAGAGGAGCTGCAAAGCCTCGGGTGGACGATAAGCGTAACGGAAAATGGGCAAGACGTTAGTAGTGATTCTACTGGTGCTTTGTAGCTTCGCGTGCACCAAGACGGTGTATGTTCCAGTAGAGACCGTGAGAACGGTTACAAAAACAGAGCGCGACACCGTTGTGCAGGTGAAGATCAAGCGCGAAAGCGTCTTTGTCAGAACGAGAGACACTATTGCCCGCGCGGAGACGAGCGTCGCCGAAGCCGAAGCACGCGTTTCCGGCGGGCAGTTAGCTCTCGACCTACGTAACAAGGACACAACGATAGCCGCGGAGACAAAAGTCGTGATCATCAACACGGTCGATTCAATCCCGTACGTCGTACCCACGCCTATTGAAGTAAAAGTAAGGTACGTAGCGTGGTACGATAAAGCGATACGATGGGCCGGACTCGCGGTTCTCGTTTTGAGTGCGTTCGGCATAACAATTTTTGATATACGTAAACTGTTCAAGTGATGGACTATTTGGTGCAAATCATCCTTGCTTGCGTTGGGGTGATCGGTGGTGGTAGCTCGGTGGTGATGTGGGTCATGTTTCGCAAGCAAACAGCACGCATCAAAAACGCCGAAGCGGTTGAAAAGGAGGTCCAGTCACTACGCAGTACTGTAGACGCGTTGCAGCAGCAACAGGAGTTCTACGAAAAACGTTTGAAAGCGATGCAGGAGTTGATTATCGGAAAGGATAACTACATTGCGGTTATCTCGAACGATAAGCAGGTACTCGAAGTAAAGCACGCAAAAAATAAAAGCGCGATCAATCGCGCCCACGAGTGCGAGTTCTGCAAGGGCGATTCGTCGAAGTGCCCGGTTCTCGAGCGGAAAAACAAAAACGACGACGAGTATTTACACAGTATAGAGCACAAAAAATGACACGAGCGTTTAATATCGAAGGACTTGTACGCCTTCAAAACTATATGGGAGGCAAAACGTTGAGTGACGCCCAGTTCTTTGCGGTACTCAACGCGGATGTCGTCGAAATGCCGCTTTCAGACGGTACTATGAGAAGTCGTTACTACCGCCAGCGGGAAAACGACACGAGTATCCTTTTCCTCAACGCTAACCCAACAGGGCTTAACTACATTTCGGTAGATAAGAACACTAAAATGGTTACGTTTAATTCTACCAATCTCCTGACGGGGTCTGCGGGGTCTATTACGACGAAGATGCTGGCTGATGGTGCCGTAACGTCCTCAAAACTCGCCCCTGGTCTCGACGTTTCGGGTCTGTTCTTCATCCTCCCCGCGGGTACGAAGTTCCCCTACACGTTGACGGAAGAGGATAAGACGAAGCTATCGGCAGCAACCATACTGATACTCCCTACTGTAAGGGGAGCAACTCCGTTTCAACGAAGCTCCAACGAGGGGATATGGTGCTCTTTGAGGTACACGAACACGTTTTGGACTGCTGCGGTGTCAGAAAGCTCGATTTCAGCTCCAGTAGCACTTAAGATTATTGACGATACTGCTGTTAAATTCACCGCCCAAACCCTCACCGCCGGACAGAAACTTCAAGCGAGAACGAACATCGGCGCAGCGGAAGACCCGGATACGTCCGGCGATTCGCAAGCTACGTTGGAGGAGCCGCCCGTTGCCGACGAAGAAACTATACCGTAATACGTTATGTCATTTGTAGCTACTGCACAGAAAACCGTAGTCGATCCGTCCGGAGATGAGGTCCTCTACACATACTCTGCCGAAGCGTCGACCCGCGAGCTCGCTTTGCAGCAGGTTCGCATCTACGCGTCTATGGTCGAGTACGGTATGGTGGCGGACAAATGGCAACCGAAGGACATGGCGTTTCCACGCGAACAGTTGTACCAGTTTATCCAACCGTCGCAGTTGGAGAACATCGAGAGTATGTACCCGGACGCCGTCGCGACGGCGTATCAAAGCGCTCTCGCGTACGTTCAATCGTACATTGGTAATATGTTCGACGTGGACGCTATGTTATCTTCGGAATCTACAACGTCTACCGCTTTGACGCTGCGTTTGGCGCTTGCAATTAGTACGGTAACGTACGTACTCGCATCGTCACCGCAATATTCCGAGGTGATCGAACTCCATAACCGACAGCTTCAGACGCTGTTAAGAGGTCTGAAAGCGGGTAGCCGTAACATGGGTAGGGATGGAATCATCGCCGACCCGAACGTACGTGCTACCGTCGTTAAGTTACAGAAAACAGGAGCTAAACCATGAAAAACCCGTACAACATACTCAACTACTTTGGTGCTACGGGGGCCAATATTCAAGCTCTACCGCAGAACTACGCGTTCGAGCTCACGATGGCTACGTGGTGGAGCGCTGTTCAGAGGGCCCGACTGTACTCCGATTACGTAGGTCTCGACGCACTCTACTCGTACGTGATGAAGAGTAGCACGATCATACGGTCGGCTATCGACAAACGTTTGAGGCCGTTACGATCCCGTACGTTTGCCGTTTACGTAAACGGCAAAGAGCGCACCGATCTGACCGACAAATTGGCCAATTCGCCCGCTATGCGGGACTTGATTTACCAAAGAGGTTTGGCGAACTTCACGTACGCTCGTGTGATAGGTGTGGACAGGAACGGTGAAACGTTCATCTACCCGCTCCGAAACCTCGACACGGTGAACCGAGCTGTACGTAAGATGACGTACGACATACAGGACGTTTTTCTCGTGAAAAACCACGTGAACCTGTTTTGGATGCAGACGTCGTACAAGTCGGAGGACACGTTGGGACTCCTCGAACCTATCTGCCGCGATTACATTAACTTAATGAATGCGCAGAACAACTGGCAGACCGCGTCGCAGTATCAAGCGTACCAGCAGTCTGTCATGTATTACGAGAACGGAGACGAAAAGATGCAGCAGGCCGCCGAGCAAAGCGCCGCGCAGATCGGTCTCGGAACCGTAATCATTTCCGGAAAGTCCACCGACGAAATCTCCGGTAAGGTTGTAAAGGACCTTGAATTGGAGAACGTAGGCACAGGTACGGCTGCGGACACGTTCCGTATCTTCAAAGAGAACATCGAACAGCTTCGCGGCTCGATCATGCAGCTCGTTCTTGGTTCGTCGTTGCTCGGAATGAGCGAAAAGAACACGAACTCTGAACGTTTAGTGCGGGCTCACTTGAAGTTGTTCCGTGACATACAGGAGAGCGACGCTATCGACGTTCAAGACTGGTTGAACTTGCGTGAGAATAAGATCAAACTCGCGTACATTTTCGACGAGCCGGACATCGAGAACTGTACGTTCAAGGTAAAACCGCTCAGCTACGTCGACGTCGGTGACGTTGAAGTGTACGTTAAAATGATTAAAGAGCTCGGCCTCGGGGCTACGAGGGACTTTATCCTCAAAACGGGCCTCGATCCGGACGACGTTACAGGCTATGAAAACGCTCAAAACGTTAGTGAGGGAGACAAACGACCTGGCTCGCTACCTCAAAAAGGGAATGCTAAAAGAAGTGTCGCAAACGTGGTTGTGGACTTCACAAAACGCATTTTTAAGCGAAACAGACCCGTCGACAGGTAAAAAATGGGCCGATCGACGCGGTATTGTTCAGAGGTCAAAGGGACACAGTAAGTATTTCAACGTTCGAACCCACGTTTTGGGTAGCGCCGAACAGTACTTACGTTATAAAAAGCTACATCGTACCGGACGACTTCTTCGCGGGCTCAAGTCTACGTACGGAATGTATGGGAGGAAAGGAATCGTCGCTCTTTACAATAACGTAGAGTACGCAGAGGTTCAAGATACGGGGAAAGGGCCGATCGGGAGATACAAAGCCACCGTTCGCCCTCCTCTCTCCCAAAACGGTACAGTTGTTCATTTAGGTGTGAAGCCCAAAGCGAGATCGTTCATGCGTCCGAGTAAGTACGTTTTGAACTCCCCAGCGAGGCTTTTGAAACAAAGAATGAAGTCGTACGGATGGCTTAATACGTAAAGATGGTAGGATATTTAGGAGCCGCAGTAGCCGCGGCGTTGAGACAGTGGCCAGCGTTGAGGCAGGCAAACATATTTCCGACCCGGGCTGCGGAAGGTACAACCGTAGTGGTTGACACACCTTTACCTGCTATCGTGATACACGTAATAGGTACAGACGATCCGGAGGATGAAGGCGGCATATCGTTTGGAGGTGGAATACGTTTCTATTTTAACCTCTTCATGTACGTTCTGCTGCCTGTAACGAACTACTCGTACTCGCCGGACGGAGGCAAACAGGCGGAGCTACTTGACTTATCCGAGGACGTTGTACGTTGTATCGAACAGACAGACGTACTCGACGAGGTTAAGCGGCAACACGATCTCAATTTGCAGTTCGTTAATATGCCGACAGACACGACGTACGGAACGCGTGGAGCGGAGTCCGTTTTGGTCGACGTGCACAAAGTGAGCTACAAGGGGTCTGTAAGTTTTGACCCGAAAGACAAAAATAAACTCGAAGCTACGCTCGAAAACATTGTAATCAAATACGAGAACTCATGAGGGTATCAAAGAAAAGACAGGTCCTCACCACGGGCGCTGTCGACATGAACCGCAACGTTATACCGCCGGACGCTATCGACTGGTCGCGTTTCGACGCTAACCCGTTGCTGCGCTACGACCGAGAGCACGAGGGGCACAAAGGTGTGGCCGTCGGCAAAGTTATCGAACGAGAACGTATCGGAGACGCGTTCGTTGGCCGTCTCGCTTTTATGGAGCGATTCGAAGACGCTGACATCGCGTTCGAGAAGTACGAACAGGGGATCCTCCGTTACGTATCAATCGGCGGATTTGCGCTCGGTAACGAGAACGAAGATGGAATTTTCGTCGCGGACACGTACCTCGCAATGGAGGTTTCGCTCGTGGCACAGCCTGCCAACATCGAATGTCGACCGATCGAGGATCGTGACGTAGAGTCGGAAGCTGACCGTGAGATCGTAGAAGGTATGCGCAAAGACGGTTGCGAGGTACGTTACCTCACGATGGGCTTCTCCGAGACGGAGTACAAACGTATCGAAGCCAGCCTCGAAGAGCCCGATCCGGAACCGAACAACGATCCGGAACCGAACAACGATCCGGAACCGAACAACGATCCGGAACCGAGACCCGTTAACGCGGGTGTCGAGGACGGAGACGACGATGACGACACGCAAAAACCCGGACGCCGACTGCCTAACGGTATGACGTGGCACGAACAACAGATTCTTAATCAAACAAAACCCATCAACATGGAAAAGACTTTCAGAGAGTTGAATTGCGACGCCGATTTTCAGAAGCGCTTGCACCAGCTCGGCGCGGCGTTCCGTACTGGCGCCACGGCCGCAGACAAAACCACAGAGAACACCGAAACGGTGCGTATGCTCACCTGCTCGATGCTGAACGACGAACGTATGGTAACGCTCGCTTCGGCGACGAACTTCACCGACGGGGTGACCCACGAACGTAAAAACGGACTTCGCGTTCTCGTCGAGTGCGCCGCTGGCGGTGCAGCCGCCAACACGCTGACTGCTGCTGACCTCGGTGTCATCAAGTGGCTGTCGCTCTTCTACGAGAAGCTGCTCCCGGACAACACGTTCATGCGCTCCGTACGTTTCGTTCCGATGTCGGACCGCGAGGGTGCCATCTACGTTGAGTCGGGCGTAAATCCCGCAACGTACGTTGGTTCGGTCACTCCGGTCAACGCTCCTCGCTACTTCTACGAGGACATCAAGCGGACGATCGCCCGGCAGGTGTTCTCCATCCAGCCGATGACGTTTCAGAACGCGGAGCTTGCCATCCTCGCGTACGACAAGCAGTCGTGGGGTTGGACGATCGCTATGGATTCGCTCATGGCGAAGGTGGCTACGTTCATCCTCCAGGTGGCTGCGAACACCACAGGCGTGTCGAAGATTTTCACGTCCGGTGACAGCGTACCGTCGCAGGGGCTGTTCCCGATCGAGGCCCCGAACTCGAAAGTGAACATCAAGAAACTCGTTCCGACGGACCTTATCAACCTCATGGGTGCGTTCCTCACGCAGAACTTCGACATGAATAACCGTCGTGTGGAGGTTGTGCTCCCGTCGCAGATATACACGATGGCGGCTGCTAACCAAATCTTCCAGTCGATCCTCACGCGTAACCTGTCCGGTGCAACTGGCTCGGGCTTCGAGTGGAACGGTATGAAGATCGGACCGCGTAACCCCGTTGCACGCTACAACACCACGAGCGGCAAACCCGAGCTCGACCCGGCTATGTACGCCGACTACTCCGTAGACGCCGACGGCACCGCCGAGGCTATCAGCCCGGCTGTTACCACCGCGAACACGGTTGGCGCAGGTGTTGCGTTCGTCGAGAACGAGATCATCGCAGGTATCGGAACGATCGACGTGATCGTCATGCCGGACCCGACCAACTACGGCTACACGTACTCGGGTTGGATGTCGGCAGGCGCAACCGTTGCCCGTGACGGCGGAAAGGGTGTCGCACTCGTTGTTCCCGCTCTCGCCGAGTAAACTCAAACAAGAAGGTATGCCCGGTAACTCGGGTGTACCTTCTATAAAACGTAGAAACTATGGCAGCACCTAAATTCAACATCAAACAGATTGCGTGCATTGCGGCGCAGGTTCGCCGATACAAAACGCTCCACGTAACGACGGAAGGCGTCATGTTCCGCACCAAGCGGTCAGCCGAGGAGGCTGTACGTACCCGAAACATGATCTTTGAGGACGCAACGCAGTTTGTGGCCATCAAGGAGATCACCGAGAACGACGTAACGAACGAAAAGCTCCGCTCGTACGCGAAGGACCTCGACGCGTTCAACGAACTCTTCAAAGACGCCTACGTTCCCGTACATAAGGGAAAGAAGGCAGCCGAAAAGAAGGATGAGGGCCCCGCACCGATCTCGAAATCCGAGGAGGGTGAGATCATGGCCGCACTCAAAGGGGAGGCCGACGCGCAGCCCGCAAAGACGGAGGCCGACGCGCAGCCCGCAAAGACGGAGGCCGACGCGCAGCCCGCAAAAGAAAACAAAAACCCGTTCAAAAAGTAAACCAACATGGCAAGAACTGGCATTTCGATCGTAGTGGCTAACACTACGGTTGGGGACAGCCGGCCTGTGAACACTAACACGTTGCTTGTTGTCGTCGGAGCGACGGCAGTAAGCAGCGGTAGTTTGCAGTTTGAGCTGGACGCCCCCTATATGATCCAGTCAGCCAACGAGCTCGAAACGTTGCTCGGTGTTACGGCGGAGAACAACGCAGACCTCTACAAACAGGTGAACGACTTTTACGCACCCATGTCGGGTGTCAACAACTCGGGAACCATCTTGTGGGTAGTAGGTACGAAATCCCCGAACACGGGCGTTACCGGGAAGTTGGCAGATTGGGTACGTGCTACGGCCACGAGCGGCTTCCAGTACCGCCCCCGTAACATCGTCATTTCGACCGACCCCGCCGTCGAAGGCATCACACAGTCGGGCGTGCAGACCGTAATCGACGAACTCTACACGGAGGGGTTTGCGACCGTATGCTTCTTGGCAGAAGCGCAGCTCCCGAAGGGAGCCATCACTACGATCTACTCGACGCTCCCCGACCTTTCGACGAAGAACGCCCCCGCAGTAGGTACGTGCATCGTCACCAACGTGCTCCAAGGCCGTGCGTGTGTGGGTGCTCTTTCGGGTCTCCACGTTAGCGTATCTCTCGGTACGTCGGTTGGAGACGCTGGCCTCCAGTCGTTCGCCGATTCGCTGTGGTACATCGACAAGTCGGCAGAGGCCTACGTCAACACCCCGTGTGCGTCTGTGCCCCTCGCCGTAGTAAACACGCTCGGCGACAAACAGTACATTTTTGCACGTACGAGACCTCCGAAAAACGGGCTGTGGTGGAATGACGGAGCGACAGCCGCAGAGGCCACAACCTCCCTGTCCACGATCGAAGCCTCGGCTGTAATCGCAGCTATGGTCGACGATCTCCGCGAGTTCCTCACTCCGTATATCAACACGAAGGTGCCGTGTAAGGCCAACGGCGACATCGACCCGACGTACAAACAGGTGGTTATCGACAACGCACGTTCGTCCGTCATCGCCCCGTACGTAGAGGACGGTGTTATCTCTGACGCCCGAATCACGATCAACGCTCAAAACAACGACATGATCGGCACGCGTACGTGGGAAGTGACGCTCGAAATCCTCGACGCCCCGACCCTCCGCTGGATCGACGGAAAGGTGTTCTACGTAAAATCCCTTGAGTAGGTATGGCACAGAACGTAATCCCCGCAAGAGATTTTTATCTCTATCTGAATTTCGACGCTATCGGGGTAGCCTTTCAAGTCGAAACAGGCGCTAACTTCAGCGCGAATATCTCCGGTCAGACGGACGATATTGGAGCGTTCTCGACGGACGAGCCTATCGCCACGGACAACGGCGGCAATACGTACGATTTGAGCTTCTCGTTGCAGGAGGCCGAGGCGCAGCGTATCTTGGACGCGCTCGCAGCAGCGACTGTCAACAACGAAAACGGCTCTATCGTACATATCCGCGACATCGTTGAGTCCGCTACGATCACCGCCGTGTGGAAAAAGCTGCGTGACGTTCCTGCTACCTCTACCATCGAGACGTACACTCGCTGTACGGGCGTAGAGGAGAGCGACAACGTAGAGCGCCGCTCCACCGAGACGCTCAAAAACTGGCGATTCCGCGCCCGCGGCAAGTCACGAGTGACGGTTCCGTTGTAGTTCGCTACGTTTTTTCCTCGGGGCATCTACAACAAAGCCCCACTTCCGGATGCAGGTTTGCAGGCCCTTAACGTAGGTCCATGCGGTTCGACTCCCGTTCCGGAAGCACATTTGTTCAACCAGAAATCTAAAGCTATGGCAGAGATCAAAACGCGTAAAATTACGCTCAAAAACGTAAAGACAGAGACCGGCTCGAAGGACATCACCGTGGAGGTAGTTCCGTTCAACGATCGAAACGACTCCCACGTAGAGTTCGCCTTCGGTATGTCCGACATGATGGGCCGACTTCCGTCGCCCTACTCGAACGTCAGCGATGCAGCACGTGCGTACGTAGAGCTGTTCGTCGTACACAAAGAGGAGGAACTCCACAACCCTGTAAGCAACGTATCGCTCGTTCGTGCAGACCTTCGGGCTTCACGATGCCTTCTCAACGATCCTATCTTTCAGAAGGAGCTGCATGATTTTTTCGAGAACGCCTAACGTATCCCGACAAGGATATTGAGGGCATAGATAAAGACAAGCAGGTCGAAGCGAAACGGATCGTATCGAACTATAAGATCATAGATCGTGTTCAGAAACGTGACCGTATGTTCATACGTAGGGTGTTCGTCTCGCACTATCTCAACATCCCGTACCATCTACTTCTTGACGGGGAGCTTTACCCTATAACGTTGATCGAGGAGCTATACGCCGCCTCGTCGTTCCTTATGAGGAACTTCGAACTGGCCCCGTTTGCTACCGACAACTTGGAGGACGCATTGATAAAACGTATAGAAGATGGCAAGTTATAGCATCGTACTCAACATATCCGGTAACGCTACGACACGTGCCGAAAAGTTGGCCGCCGCGTTGGCGAGAGCTGACGTTAGCGCGAAGTCTCTTGCCATGTCACTCCGTGCAGTAGGTGCGGCTGCGCAGACTGTTCCGGTAAGAACTATACGTGTATCGAGCGCTGCGCCCCGCGTTACATCTGTCGCTTCGGGCAGAGAGCCGTCAATGTATACCCGGCATCGCTACACGCGTGTCGGGTCTTACGGGTACGGTTTCAGTTTTGGGGGGTTCAGCGCACGTCTCTCGTCCATAATTCAGCCCGACGAGAACGGTCAGTTGTTCGGTATGGACGCCGCAAAGTTGGCTCGAACGGTTAACATTGCGGGCATCGCTACGAACATACTTGCGTCGGTAGGAAAAGCGTTATTCAAGGCCACCTCGTACACTACCATCGGGTCCTTCGCCGTAGGTGGAATAGGTACGATGATGATGACGAAGTTCCTCATGTCGGAGGGTATGGCCGAGGGCGTGCGTATCTTACAGCGTAGGAACCAAGCACGTTTGGGCCTCGGAGGAGCCTACCTTCAAGCACAGGGTAACGCGGATGCCCTTGCACGAGACTACGGTCTCGACAGGTCCGCGGCCATATCGGCGATTAACGTTCTGTCCGGCATGGGTGTGGCCAAGACCGGGAGCAAGCTGACTGTAAACGATGCTACGGCGCTAACGCGTGTCGGAGGTCTTATCTCTCAACAGGCAGGCGTCTCGTTTGAACGTGTGATGACCAACATACAGCAGTTAATGGTGCAGAGCAACCCGAACATCCGAGATATTCGAGAGCTCCTTAACCAAGCCCCGATCCTCGGCCGATACGCTATCGACGAAATGGAGCGTAAGGGTATAACTGGTGTAGACAAAAACACGTACCTCAAGGATCAAAGTAACCTGCTATCCGTCCTTACACGCTACGACGTGGAGAACGCGTCGAGTCCGATCATGCAGGCCCGGGGTGTTGTAACGGTCGCACAGCAGGACTTCTACGCGAAACTCGCAGAAAATACGAGCTGGCTTACCGTAGCAGGAAACGCGGCTGACATACTGGATTCGTTCGGCGATGCGTTATCAAAATTGATAACGTCGCTTACGTCTAACACGGGTTTTATGAACTCGGTTAACGCCTTAACCTCTTTGTTCGAGTACGTTTCCGAAAACTCGGGTATTATAGTAGGTATGTTGTCTAAAGTAGGCGGTAAGCTATACGATACGTTCGGTATTGATATAGGCGATCTTCGCGGGCAGTACGTAGGCAGAACACAAAGGCAGCAGACCATACGAACTGTAGCTGGTCGGTATATGGAGGACGCCTTTAGTATGTTCATCGGTAGTGGAGCAGCCCGAAGCAACGATCCGGACGTACAGCGTAAAGAGTTCGAAACGTTCTTTTTACCTTTGGTAAGTAGATGGGCAAGAGACCCCGAAAAACTCGGTGCTGTGCGCTTCAACTTCCCTGCTGCGTACGAGAGCTGGGACTTGTCGGGAAATACGAAGGGGTACAACTTCATACAGAACCGAAATTTACGGTATGGATTCTTTAACAGCCTGTCCGACGCTGAAAAACGTAACTATTTCATCCCGGAGGGTGCAGGGTCATACGTAGGTGCTACCCCCAGTTTTGCTGCGTATTTGTCGAGCGTGCCGAGCATGATGATGCTTGGGTGGTACAAAGACGCTCTGAACGAATATATGAAAGCGCCGAAAATCCCCAACTACGGAGGCGCCGGGGGCGCATCGGGAGGCACAGGAACGGAGGACGACTTACGCGGATTTAGCCGTGATCGACGTTCACTTGTCATCAACTTTAACGACAAGTTGGTGGAGTGGAACTCGACCATCACGACGGACGACCCGCAGGAAGTTGTGGACGATGTTTCGCAAAACATTAACGCGTTAGTGTCGGCGGCTATACAAAAGGCTCTGCTCGGCGCTACGAACTCAATGAACTCACGTTGGTATTAGTATGAGCGTAGAATCTACATACAGGTCAGCCACCTCGCCTATCGTGCTGTCCCTTTCCACCGCGTGGATAGGAATAGGTATGACGCGTCCCGCTAAAACTAACGACGACGCGTTAGTCCCTACTCCGAGCTGGGCAAAGAAGCAGACCACCGCAGCGTCGAGTGAAAAGGTGTCAACCGGAGAGATCGACAGATACGACTATTCGAAACTGTGGTCCTTACAGATCGGCGACTACTTCATGCCGCTCTCTCAAACGTTTACGCTGCGGGCGAAAAAGCGTCTCAACGTCTCGTCGCTCGTAGACGGTGTAGACATCATACAGCAGACGCGTAAAGAGGCAAAGACGATTGACTGCGTGCTGCGGCTCACCTTACGTAACAATCAACAGAACCTTCAAATAATGAAGGCGTCCGAATCGGAGGGAATACTTGCCGAAGAGCTGACGTTATCCGACCCAAACTTTGTTGGAGCAAAAGTAACGGAGCTCGCACAGTTCTTGCGTGAGTTCTACGACGGTGACGCTGTCCTCCGGATACGTAACAAGATGATTAACGAGACCTTCGGTGTCGACTACGTATTCATATCGGAGTACAAGTTCACCCCGAAGGTAGGTATGGGAACTTACACGTTCGAGTTCTCGCTGACCGAAGTGAAGTACGGAGAAAACGTTCTTACTTTCAACTTGCGAGAGATAGACGCGGACGCTGGTAACAGAACACAAATAGAGGGTTAGTATGAACTCAAACATGGTTATATGCAGAAACGAGGTTATCATAGAGGGGGAGAACGTAGGACAGTTCGAGAGTTTCAAAATGCAATCGAACAGTCGTACATTCGGAGACTCCGCTACGCTCGTTCTTCCGCTCTACGCGCTCGGCGTCGTTCAGTCCGGAGAGGCAAGAAACCGTGTGAGGAACGTTTTCAAAGCTAACGTTATTAAACCCACGGCCCTCGTAGAGGTGTTTATGTGGTACGACGGGATGGAGAAAATACGAGTGTTCCGTGGGTTTATTGAGCACGTCGGAGAGGGTTTCCCCACCGTGTTGTACCTTCGAGACTTCACGTTTATGCTTCGATTCGGCTCTATGCAGAGGGGATGGAACGGTAACGTAACACTTCAACAGATGGTGAATGACTGCATACCTGTTGCTACGGAAGCGTTTAAGAAGGAGCGAGAGGTAATGGGGTTGTCATCCGACGTACCTAATTTATACTACGAACCGAACGATAAGGTTGTGCAGGCTACAACGACCCCTATCCCAGCGGTGAAGTTTGCAGTGGGCCGATCCCCGTACGAGATTATGCAGTACTTAATGCAGTACTTCATGATGTGGGCCGGGGTAACAGAAGATGGTGGCGTGTTCATAGGTGCGGGCGTGGACGACAAAGACAGAATCCCCGTGACGGAGCTCGACACACGGTACAACGTAGTAGGCCGAGACATCGTTCCGATTGACGGAAGATTTGTAGACTACAACGTAGTGGTTAGCGGGTTGCTCGAAAACGGTAAGCGGTATACGTATACGGCGGGCATCAAAAACTCTCGTACTACCGACCAACGTACGCAGTTTGACAAAAAGTACGGGGAGCCCGTACGAGCGTGGTGTAACCTCCAGTCAAAAGAAGGCATCGAGAGCTTCGCGGAACGTGTTTTGCAGCACCAAAAAGGGTTCCGAAATAAAGGTAGACTAACTTTGTTGCTGTACCCCAAAGTGAATATCCTCGATTCGATCGAGTACCACGACTCTCTCTTCCCGGAGCTGTCCGGAACGTATTACGTTTTGGGGTATAACTTGACGGCTAACGACAGCGGCTATTTCCAAACGCTCGAAGTTACCGACCAAATTTATATGCTATGAAACGAGGATCAATCGCAGAGGCGGCAGGAGAGGAGTTCGGATCGGAACTTGCACGTATGCTTCGCCGTTTCGTGCTCAAAACCGTTACGATCGAGAGTGTCGATGAGGAGAACAATGTTGCCAACGTTACCATATTTGAAGGTGACGCACCCATACAAGTGCCCTTGTCACTTTTCAATATAGGTACGTCCAACGTTACGATCGTGCCTACCGTCGGGAGCGTGGCGGTGATAGCCAACCCGAATGGAGACGACAACAACCCTCAATTTTTGTGGTTTGAGAGCATTGACAAAGTGTCGTTCAAACGTGGATCGGTATCGGCTACTCTTCAAGTAGACCCGGACGACGAATCAAAAGATTCGATCTCCCTATCACTCGGTGAGTCGTCGATAGACGTAACGTCTGATCTCATACAGTTCAACGGTGGGTCGCTCGGGGCACTCGTAGCAATAAGCAGGCTCACGGAACGGTTAAATAAACTGAAATCTGAGCTCGATACGCTTCAGAACAACATTGCTACGCACACACACCCGGCCCCGGGTGGAACCACGTCTACGCCAACGTTTATTAAAGCTAAAATATCATCGTTTTCCGATGACGATTACGCTAACGAAAAGATAAAACAATGATAGGTATTAAATACGACTTTGACGTAGGAGACGTAGTTATAGGCAACTCCGGGCAGTTTGAAACCGCTACGATAGACAATCAATGCGTCGCTTTGTTGTCTCTATCGCAGGTGTGCCGACTGACGTATCTGTACTTTGGTGCGCAGGTAGGAGCAAGGCTCGTAAACGTACCTTACAACAGGGTTCAGCCTGTACTATCTGACGCGCAGTCTATGGCTATAAAGGACGGCGCATCTAACGTTGAAGTAAAGGTGTCTAACGGAACGTTAACATTCTACGGTGACTATGGTAACGATTAAACAAAATACAAGCGTCGTAGACGTAGCTTTTAACCTATCCGGCTCTCTGACGGGGCTTCCTGCCGTAGTTGAACAACTCCCCGTCGGAGAGCGGGTAGGTTTCGATACTATGCCCGAAATGTGGCAAGACGTACCCGACATAGGTCAGACGTGGACACCCGACCTTCAAGGCATGACCCTCGATCTGTCCGTACCTATCTACGACACGCTCGGGCAGGCGAAAGCACCATATTCTACCAATCTGTTCATGCTTCAAAAAGCGATAACGGATGGTGAAACGTATCTTGAAACATTGTCTAACTTAATAGACTAAACGTATGGAAAAAATTATTAACTGGTTTCTGACTTCTAACCGATGGCTTCACATCCTCGGTTGTTTCATTCTTTCCCTCGCTTTTGGTTGGCAGGCCGGAGTAGGCGCTATGTTCGCCACGGAGGTGAAAGACGTTCAGTATGCAAAGAGCACCACGGCGTGGGACTGGGTTGACGTTCTTTGCAACGGCATCGGTACCGTCCTCGGAGGGCTGTGCCACTTTTTAATCCTCCGATAGTATGGCCGAATTTTTTACGTTGGACGAACTGACGCGTTCCAGCACAGCGAAGTCCCGGGGGATAGATAATACCCCCGGGCCGGAGGAGACGAAACGTTTAAAGTACTTAATGGGCCACTGCCTCGACCCCATCAGACGAGCGTGGGGCAAACCTATAACTGTAAACAGCGGGTACAGGTGTAAGGCGCTTAACGCTGCGGTTGGTGGTGTAGCGAACTCGCAGCATCTTCGGGGGGAGGCGGCCGACATTACTACGGGTAGTGTGGAAGGAAACCGTAAGCTATTTGAGATGATCGCTTACAGTGCGTTTGATTACGATCAAGTAATCGACGAAAAAGGGTACAGCTGGGTACACGTTTCGTGTAAAGAGAACAGCATAGGTAACAGAAAACTCGCTATTCATTTGTAGTATGGGAGCCGTGTCTACTATTATGGCAGCGTTACAAGAACTGCTGCCGTCCTTTGCTAAAAGCAACGGTTCGATCGAAGCCAAAATCATCGACGTGGTAGGCACGTTTGCCGATACGGAAAAGATCGAAAGAGAGAATACGCTGGCCGCTATAAACGCAGCCCTTGCGTCGCAAAAAATTACGACGGTAGAATACTACCGCCGTAAAGCCGTTGCGTTTCAACTCGGAGACAATTTGGTGTACGACCCTGTAAATCAAGGTGGGTACTACGAGGTGGTAAACGAGGAGAACCAAATCGTGAAGCAAGCGTATATAGTGGGTGGGTACCCGTTGTTCACGCTTCTCGTAAACAAGATAGGCCCCGACGGGCACCTTACTACGTTAACGTCCGATGAGTTGGCCTCGTTTAAAACGTACTTTCAAGCATTTCAGCCGCTGGGTTTGAACCTTAATATCGCCTCTCTTCAAGTAGCGAATATTACAGACCCCGGTATAAAAATCTACGTACGGTCCGGGTCTGATGCGTCTACCGTAGCCTCGGAGATTAACGCTAATCTAAAGGCGAATGAGTCTGTACTGCGATCCACAAATACCGTATCTATGTCCGAAATCTCGGACGCGATACAGAAACAGTCAGACGTTTTGGCTATCGGCTTCAGCCCGTCGCTCATGGCCACGGAACAGCAACTGGACGGCTCTACGACGCAGATTTTCCCGTCGGAAGGTCTGTTCAAGCTGACCAACGGGGCGTTTACGTTCGGGACGGAGATAACGGTAAATATGATTAAAACGTTGCAGTAATGTTTAAATACATAGACATGCCGAAACTCGTGGCTTTATACCTCCGCGAGTTTTCTCTACGAAAAGACGGGGAGACGTCCGTACTGTTCAAATTTATCTTTTGCCTTTGCCTACCGTTCATATCTCGAACGTTCCGCAAGGCGAGATTGATTGCTTTGGCTATCGCCGAATGCACGAATAGCCAAGATCAGATCGTCCGGCTTCTCGAAAAAATAACAGGTGTGACCGTTGAGATCGTACCCGAATACTCGGATTACAACGTTCAGTACGATGGTACAGACGAAGTACCCGAGTTCTCGTACGACGGCACGTCCGACACACCTGTCATACCGTACAACCTCGTCGCTAACGCTGGGAGCATAAACATAACTCTCAACGGGGCTTCGCAGACGGAAGTGGAGGGGTACGTATCGCTGCTCATACCTTTTTATATTGCACTACACGTAAACTACATTCAGTAATGTCCGGAATTAAGACAATCAATCCAGCAAATCCGGGCCTCAAAAGGCCGTTCAGACTTTCGGATTTGCAAAACGTATGGGATGGTCTCACCGAGGCTCTCGCATCGGAGACGCTTAATAGCGCCACGCCTATCAAGATTGTAAGCGGTCTGCACGTAATCGGGGGTGAACTTACCCCCGGTGTGATTGCTTACAGGGGTAAGCTGTACTACTACGAGGGGGAGACCGACGATAATGGCGGGTTCTCCGAGGGCAACGACATGTACGTTGTGACAATTGACGACGATGACAGAACTTTGAGCACGGGGCTCGTTCAGCCGTTTTACATCAACAACGTTATCCGAAACAGCAGAGTTAATAGCGGAGCTATACGCATCCTTACGAACGTAACGGAGACCGTACTCTCTCTATTCCGGTACATCCCTTACGTGAACGGTGGCGCTATTGTGAACAACACCATTACCAGGGAAAAACTCGTAAGTGGGTCCGTAACCACGGATAAGATTGCCGGTGAAGCCGTTACTACGGAGAAGCTTGAATCCGCAGCCGTAACCACGGATAAGATTGCCGATGCAGCCGTTACTTCGGTTGAGATTGCAAATGGTGCGGTAGGTAATGCGCAAATAGCAGATGGTAGCGTTACACCTATTAAGTGCGATGCCGCTCCGTTTGTACGTTCGGGAGTTACCCTATTCACCGGTAGTTGTAGCATCGGCGTTACGGGTCTGTTCATCGTGACGTTGACGGGCGCGCAGACGAATATAACGTTCGGGCCGGCAATACCGGGGGTGGTACACGTCATCGTAAGGAATACAACGGACCGAGTTATAACAGTACGCCTTTACGGCCCTACTGCCGTAGCTAACTTCGGATCGTTCTCTGTTCCTGCGGGCACCCAGTACACCATAACTATGCGGTATACCACCGGGATGCCCAATACGGTGATAGAGGTGAAAAAACTTGACTTCTTCCAAACGTTCCCGGTTCTCGGTTAGGGAATCGTATAAAAGAAAAGACGTACGAATCGACTCGTACGTCTTTTCTTTTATACCCACATGCCATCAAACGCTTCAACGAGCTTTTCTATCTCGAAATCCGTTTCGAGCTCGTACGGGTAGTCATCTTTGCTGTATGCCGCAAATTCGAATCGTCTTACCACCACACGTTTTATCAGATAGTTAGTAGTGTCGGGGCAAACGTGGCTTTCAAAAGATATGAACGCTGACAGAGACATAAAAATATTTACGTCTCCATCTTCCAACTCTACGACGGCAGCTATCGACCCGTCGTACCAAACCGCACCATCTATAAAAAGGCGGGCTAACGACCGATATGCGCTATCCGTTACGTGAAATGTCTTCATTTTACAAAATCTTTTGCGTAATTCTCTTTTTTCCGAAGTATCGACAGAACTCGCTCGTCTATCGTACCTCTTGCGATCAAATGTATAATACTAACCGCAGAGGTCTGCCCGCTACGGTGGAGACGTTTGTTTAGCTGGGCGTACAACTCCGCATCGTACGTTAAGCTAAACCACACGAGTACGTGGCCACCGAATTGGAGGTTGAGCCCGTGTCCTACGCTCGAAGGGTGAACGAGTGCCATCGGCATACGCCCCTCGTTCCACGATACAACATCCTCGTCGGTTTCGATCCGCCGGGCCTTCGGAAAGGCTTTTTTCAACTCCTCGTACTCGCTCTTAAATTGATAGGCCACGAGGACCCCCCCGTCGAAGCCCTCCACGAGCTCCTTCAGCGCCTCGATTTTCTCACGGTGCGTCGTCACGTACGTTTTGTGCTCGTCGTCTGTGTAGACAAACCCCGAGGCGAACTGGCGCAACTTCATACCGAGAGAGGTACGTGAAAAGGCGAGCAGCGTTTTGGCTTCACCGCTGTACGCATCCTTCCCTGTCTCCTCTCGATACGTCATGACGTACGACTCTTCGAAGCCGTCATATTTTTTCTTGACGCTCTTCGGCAAGTCGATCGTCACGTCTTTATACAAGCAGTCGGGCAGCTTTACGTCCGCATCGACTACGTACACGAGTGGCTTAATATCGCGCATGAGTTGTGGGATTCTCGCCGGGTCGATCTCGAAGATCGTAACGACGCCGTTGACCCTGTACTTCTCACGCATATACCGTGACCGGAACTCTCCGAGCGTGCGGCCGACAGCCTTACCACCGTCCAGCAGGAACAGCTGGTGCCACAAACCCTCGTACCCGTTGTGAATAGGTGTGCCCGTCAGTTCGATACGTCGGGGCACCTTGTTGCATATACGTCGGGCCTCCTTCGAACGCTTCGACTTGTGGTGCTTCATCATCGTGCTTTCGTCGATAACTACGCAATCCCAGCATCCGTGTGGTATCTCCTCGATTCTCGTCACACTACATACAGCTATGTGGTGTGTAGCAGGTTCGAGAAGGAACAACTTTACGTCCAAAGCCCTCTCGCAGTACCTAACGTTCAGCCCGGTACCGTTCTCTAACGCCTCCTGCGCCCACACGCTCTGTGCCACACGTTTTGGTGCGATTATCAGTACGTTCTCTACGCACTCTCGTGGGTCGATTATAAGAGCGGCGAGCGCAGTCAGCGTCGAGATAGTTTTACCGGCTCCCATTGGGGCCACCACGAGGAGGTTCTTTCGTTGAACCTCCTCGGCGACCATGCGTTTTTGATAGTCTCGTAATTGAAACATAACATCCTCCTTTTACGCAGACGTTACACACGCAGAACGGGCAGTCGTCTACAAAGCAAATCAATGGCCCTCGTGCGTTACGATTGTACCTTGTGTTTTACGTTCAGCGAGTTTCTCCAAGTTCATTTCGGCGACCTCGCTCAACGAGTAGTCAAAATGATCCGCAATACCAGCCACGAACCACAGAACGTCACCGAGCTCTTTCATAAGCGCGACGTGCTTCTCGTCAACCTCGTCCGTTTGCCACGTGTTGAATACGAGGTGGTCGTCCGTTACGTACGCCTCCTTCTTACGCTTCCACTTTGCGATCTTGTCGGCGAGCTCCCCCACTTCGGCCACAAGGCCGAAGGCCATATACGTAATGTTGTCACACGAGTCCAACCTCGTGCTCATAGCTCGGGTTTGATACTCGTCCAGCTTGTCTACACGTTTCTCGTTACTCTGCATACTCCCAGTCTTCAATCGTTCCGTCGAGGAACAGTATATGATGACGCAGTTCGGACGTAAAAGCGGTGAGATCGCTTTCAAACGTCGGATCGATACCCCCCGTACCTATCTCTCCATGAATCAACGCGATAATCCTGTTCAGTTCATCACGAGTAGCCCGTAAGAACTCCTCTACGTTACTATATGATTCGAGCGAGGATATTGATTTATCCAGCCCCACATACGAGTTTTTCGCCCAAACTTCCGAATCCCACTCGGGCACCCCGCCCAACGTTCGTACGGTCTCTGCTACTTTGTCAGCGCCGTTAAGCAACGTGGACCACACCCTATCCAACAAGGTATGCGCCGAATCGAATCCCGGCCCGGCGACGAGCCAATGCCGACCTTTCGCGTTGATAGCTGCTATCTCGATCGTGGAAAGCAGTCTGTTCATTACTTCTACGTTCATAGCTTTTATTTTTTACGGTAAAATCTTGAGTTCTCGTTCATTTCGTACGTTTTATACGACTGCGCGTACAAATCGTAAAAATTAATTAACCGAGAGTCGAGTACGTACGTCTCGATCCCGTGTTTTTTAAGCTCTGCCTGCATGGCTACCTGTGCCGCGGAACATTCCTCGCCTGTGGTTTTTGTTTCCACGTAAAAGGTTCGGCCCGCTACGTGTACGAGGTAGTCGGGAACCCCCTTATTTGTAAGGGGATGCATTTTGAGGATCATACCTCCAGCTTCTTTTACAACCTCTCGAAGTCTACGTGCTACGGCAGTCTCGGATACGGGTTTTTCTATGTAGTTTTGTCTACGTCGAAGGGTCTTTGTGATTTTGTAGTCTTTTTCCGCTTTCACTTTAGCGACCCAATCCTCTACTTTTTTGTTACTCATATACTAAAAATTTATGGGAGTGTTTCTCACAGTCAATCTCTACGCGTAAAGTAACTACGGGACACATCGCAGCATTAACTACGTCGTTGTTAAACACAACATCCGTTTCATCTACTATGATAGCCTCGCAGTTTTCAGCTATCGAGTCGTACGTTTCGTAAAACTCTTCGATAGTCGAAACGCGCTTATCTACTACTCGTTTCCCGTTCGTCGCGAGACGTTGAACGGCCGAAAAGCTATCATACGCTTTCCCGGATATGTTGAGTATCATTAGGTTTCGATTTTAAATCCAGCTCCCTACGAACAACTTTCGTACGTAAATTATACACCGTCCTCTCCGTAACTTTGAGTTTTTCGGATATGCAAGACGGGGACCCACCTTGCAGCAACAGGCACTCTACGGCGAGACGTATGCACCCCCTCTCCGTACACGGGTATACCGAGACCCAAAAATCCCGGGACCCGAAGTTCTCCGACAAAACGTGTATCACCTCCTCGGATGATTTGAGTATCTTCGCTTCCGGCAGCCTATAATAGGCGTATTTTATTACGTGCGATGGTACCTTCTCCGTTAGTAAAAGTCTTACTGTTTCGAGCTGACTTGTAATAGTCTCGTCCTTGTCGTTGGTTCTCACTATGCGTTTAAGCGCCCAAGAGAATAACCTCAAGCCGGAGTAGGGCGCTAAACGCGTTATGGCCTTGTCGTCAAGTCCAAATTTCCGGCTCTCCTTTAGTATCAAATCCGTCGTAGTCATCGATAGTATTTTTTAATTCCTTTGGTATCCTTCTACGTATCCAAGCTACACACGATCCGTACTCACCGAATCGTCGGTTAGCTGCTGTTTGGTCAAAAAGCTGCGTCCTACGTATCGCGTCAGCCACCTTTCGGCCTATCGTCGGGGTCATATCTTTACGTTCGTATTCATAGAACTCCCGCGCCACTTCAGTAGTACATACGTATTGACGAGGAGTTCCTGACCACACGTCTCGTGAGTTCAACCAGTATTGCTTGTGCTCGAACGTACTCATCTTATACCAATCAACAGGAACAGGCATATTAAGATAGTCGATCAACGCTCCGAGCTCGGAATCCTCCGCTTTGTGGACCGTTCTAAACTGACGGGCCTCCGCCTCGGCGGCATCCGACAATACGGGTAGCACACCTTGCAAATAGTAATGAACCGCTTCGGCCCAGTACTGGTCTACAAGATCGAGAAACGCATCGGAGTGAACGTCTATCTTTACGCGCTCCTTGTTGCAGATCATACCCCACCAACGTCGGCCATCCTCCGACGGGTCGTCGAGGAACACCACGTCGTTCGATGACGCAATAAATACGCATTGACGTTTGTACGTCTTTGTGTATTTAAGGTAAGCCGCACGATAGCGGTCTTCCCCTTTGGTGACGAACGCTTTTCGACTGTTCGTACTTTTGCTCTGCACTCCGTTCAACTCGGGGATTTCCATGATCCACACACCCCGTAACTGCTCGTAAGCCTCCTTGCTACCGTTGAACGTATAGAAAGTATCGGACCCCCAAAGTTTGGCCATACGTCGGATAAACTTCGATTTACCGAAACCCTCCTCCGAAACAAGAACAGGTATGTAGTCCATCTTCGAGGCAGGTATGAACACACGTCGAACCGCACCTGTGAAAAACTTCTTTCCCACCTCGCGCGTGTATAGCGTATTGGGTACTCCGAAACAGTCTATGAAGATAGTTTCGAGACGCTTCACCCCGTCCCACTTGAGAGAGTTGAGATAGTCGCGTACCGGATGGAACGCGTTCTCGTGCTCTACGATGTTGAGCGCATCCGTAAGGACCGCACGTGCGTCGAAGCCGTACTTATCCTCGAAATAGAGCCGTAGGTAGCTCTCGTCCGTGTCGGTCATTTCGTCGTACGTTTGGATGTTTCGACAGTCCTCGTTCTCCGTCCGAATATCAAAAGTGCGCCACGACGGCGTACGCTTCAATACGGGCATTTCGCTGAACAGATCGTATGCAAAGATGTCCCGCAGCTCCGAGTCATACTTCAAGATCAACTGTGCGTTTTTGAGAGTCTTTTCGAGGTTTCCTTTGCTGTCCACCTCCAAACGTTCGTTGAGTATGGCTTTAGCCTCCTCGTCGTCCATCCCGTCGATGGTAAGGCGGTGAACCTTCCCGCTATCCGCACGTATGCCGAGGCTTTCACACAACGACGCCATAGCCGCCTCTCCCTGCTTGCCTTCGCCGAATTTATATAAACGTACGGCGTCGTACGCGTTATGACACCGACCGAGGTACGGGTCGGAGGAGTGATTCGAATAAAGGTATTTGTCCTCGTATATCACACCACCTCCTACGGTCGTAGCGCCTATAAGCGTGTAGCGACCGCTTCGCTCTTTCCTCCATACGTCCTGTAAGTACGTTTCGATTGCTTCGCGGATCGAGACCTTCGCGCAGAACGCACCGACCAAACCTCCTTTGTACTTCGGGTCCTGCACCCGTACCTTCTCCGGTACAGGCACGTCGGACAGGTCCTGCCAGTTGTCGAGCTGCTCCAGCAACGGGGTTACGTCGAGTTCCTCCCCGTTCTCGTATTCGAAAAAATACTCCGCGTCCTTCGGGATAGACGGGAGGAACATGATACGGTTGAAGTCAAACGTCGAGACGTCGAGAGGGAGTTTGAACTTGTCGTGCAATACGCGCATAATCGCTCCGTACTCGTCAGCAAGTACAATACGATTCAACGGAACGACGACCCGGTATCTCGGGTCATCCGGCGTGGAGCTGTGCGTGCTGTGTATGACGTACGCGTGTCCAGCGAGCCAGTCTCGTAACGCTTTTAGTGTGTCCTCTGCTGCCTCGTCGATGTCGATGACGAGCAACTGACGGTAGGTAACTTTCCTCTTTACGCACAAACCGCCGATGAAAAAGCCAACGTCTTTAACGTCGACCTTCTGTGATTTGCTCATTTGGGCGTATTGTGCCATCGTCTCGTCGGTACGAGTTACGTTCTTTAGGCGTTGAACGATCTCCTCCCATTCGAGCCGATATTGTTTTGTTGCTGTCTGTGATCGTTTGACCCCAAACGCTATGTCGTAGACACTCATTTACTTTATGTATCTGAAATCCGTAAATCCGTCTCCCTTTGTTACAAGCCCCGGAGCCCAATCTATCGGACGGGCCATTTCCTCCAACAAAACGTCCAGCGTATTTTCGCCTTTACGGCTTATGTACCACACCTCGTCGTGCACTGACCCGACGCACTGCACGTCAATGCGCGCACGTACGCGTTGCATAATGTCTACGAGCACGTCTCGGGCGATAGCTTGCGTTACGTTCTCCAGCAAAGTGCCTCCCCACATTTTCGTCCGAACGGCGTGCTCGCCACCACGCGAGTAGTCGAGGTAGTGGATAGCCCCTTGATCGAGGTGCGTACCTCGGTAGTAAAGGCATCGACCGCTCGGCAGCGTAATAGCCGCCGTTTTGCCGTCATACCTAGACGTCAGTTTTGTCTGACCGCATTGCAGAACGGCTATGCCGGACCGCATCGCACTCTTGAACGTGTTTTCAATGTCTCTCCACAATCGACAAATCTCCGGGTTAGCCCCTCTCCATACGGCTACGAGGTTTGAAACCTTCTCGTCGCCCTGCTCTCGGTAGAAGTCCGGAGCGATACGTTCGATTGCCGCCGAGCCCCCGCCGTAGCCGAGGCCGAGCTCCGCGCACTTACCCATCTGACGTTCGGGCATACCTTTGTGAACGTTCTCGATATTGAACATTTTCTCGGCGGAACGTGAGTAGATGTCCTCGTCGTTGCGGAACGCATCCATACGCCACTTACAGTTAGCGAGCCACGCCACGATACGTGCCTCGATCTGCGAAAGGTCCGCGCACGTGAACTGGTTCCGCTCGTCTCCAGCATAGATGCACAAACGTAAGTGCTGGCGGAGGTGATCGTAGCTGCGCACCTTTGACAGGTCTGTCGACGCGTCGTCCGCACCGTGGGCGAAGTTCTGCAACTGAACTCCCCGGCTGCTCCATCGTCCTGTATGTGCCCCGAACCCGACGAACTCGCCTCGTAGACGGCCGTCGGGGCAAATGCGCGTCTCGGCTTTTTTGATCTTTGAGAAGGAGGACCCGGTGGCCTCGTCGCGTAGTTCGAGAATTTCGTGCGTTATACCCTCCCGGGCTTTTTTGTTGAGGCTCGAAAGCGTGATACCCTCACGGTAGAGGGCCATTTGTACCTGCTTCGGGGACCTCAGATTTTGTATGCCGTACTTTTCACGGGCGGTGATGCCCGCACGCGTAGAATAGTACTCGGCCAGCGCACCGACGCGTCGAGCGAACTCCATATCGAACGGAACGCCGTTGAAGTTCATTTCAAACGTGAACTGCATCGTGAAAATCTCGATCGGAGGTATGGCCGCCATTTTGTTGTAACATTCACGCATAACCTCGACGTCGAGAGCGGAATATTCTTTGAAACGTTCAAACGCTTCGGGGTAGTCCTTCGGCTCGGGAAACTTAACGTGCCCGTCCTCCATGACTATCTCTTTGCGTTTCGTACGTACAGGCGAAGCGAAGAGCAACATTTCCTCCTGTGACGCTTTTCTCGTTGTTCGCAGAATTTCGGCAAGGTGTGACAGCTTTCGAGGGTAGCCAAAATACGCTGCTTGGTACGCGGTGTCCCACCAGTCCATCGGATTGATCTCGACGCCGCAAACGTACTTTGCGATAGCCATATCGAACTCGGCGTTGTGTGCCACCTTCAAAACGCTTTGATCCTCCAGCGCCTCCCGTACCTCGTCACTAACGCTGGTACACGTCCTTACAGGTTTACTGCCGAACGCGTAAGATAATAGTGTCACTTCGGTGGTAGGGTCTGTGGCATACCTGTGTGCTCCCACGTCGGCCACGTTGAGTACGCTGCGCGTCTCGAAGTCTAAAAACAAAATTGAGCTGTGCATATACGTGAATTTAAGAGAATTGTGCGAGTGCGGGACCCGCCCCCGCGCACGTTACGTGCTCTGTGCTCGCTACCCGACTGTTTAACGTACAGTCGAAACGTACTACTCGTAGTCGGCCGGGTTGATGTAGTCGTCAACGCTCTTCGACATCCCGCCGATTTGTTCTCCCTCGGCCATACGCATAACGGCATGAACGTTGCATCCGATGCCCTGTGCAGCCGAGTTGTTGTATATCCAGAACGAAACGTTTGCGAAGACGTAGTCACCGTCGTGGAGCTCCTCGTCGGACAGACGCTCAACGTCTACGTTCGGCAGCGGAACGTTGTTGATGATGATGCGTTTCTGCTTGTCCGTAACGATCGGACGGAAGTTCCTGCTGCCTACCTTCAACATGAGGTAGCCGCGGAACGCGTCCATGCCCTCCTTTTCGTCGGCGTACTCGTCACCGTCCTGCAAGCAGTTGTTTTTCGGGTTGATCCCCTTCGGCGTCTTCGACTTGAAGCCCGTATCCTGCAACTGCTTGAACGCTTTCATGTAGAACTCGTTCACCTGTGCGACCTTCTCCGCGTCGTCCTTCGGAATAAGGATGATTGCGTTGTACTTGGGTTCGCCTACGCCGCCCTTCACTTGCGTTTTCTCGAAGAGACCACGAGGGTAGACAACACGGCACGTCGGGGCACCTTTAATCATGAAGTTTTCCATAGCTTAATACGTTTAAATGTTTAATAAAAAGGTGAATTATTTGATTACGCTGATTAACTTCTTTACAGCGATGTCGTGGATGATAGCGTCGAACGTTTTGTCCGAATCCTTCATCGCAAGCGCGAACGCGAACTCGATTCGACTAATAGTCACCTCAACCGACGTACGCATAACTTCTCCCGCTCCCCCGACTTGCATCTTGTGTATAACGGGGCCGAAGCTATCCGGTTCTTTCTCTACGCAGTTGGCCGTCGTCAGCATATGGTCCGAGAACTCAGCTTCCCGCTCCGGCTTAACGTACTTCTCGAACAGCCCGGCGGAGCGTGCTACGTACTCGGATAGCCCGAAAAGGAACGATACGGTTGAAATCGGGAGGTTGTTGTACGTTTTGGTCATGTTTCCGGCAATCACTTTAATGTTGCCGTCGAAATCCCTCTCTACCGAGAAAAGTTTCGTCATTTCATAACGTGTTTTCATAGCGCTAAATAAGTTTTATAAAAGTGGATTTTGTACGTTTGCAATCTTACACAACTTCACGATTTCCTCGGGATGTGCGTGGTAGTAATACGTCGATTTGTGCAACAGGGTCAACGGTATGTCGCACGGGTTGCCTTCGGAGAACCCCGCACGTTCGAATAGCATACGCAGATACCTGACGTTGCAGTGGTTGTAGTACGACTTACGTCTGTGGAACTCGTCCTTCGGTTTCTCCTCCGTAAAGTAGAGGTCTGCGAAATCTTCGGGTGTTAACGTGTTGTTGCACTCCAAGTACAGCGCCGTGTAGTCCCGCACGTCAATCTCCTCCCGAAACGCGTTAAAATCTGTCGCATACAGTATGCGCTCCCCGTCGTGCGTAATATCGAACCCGATACAGGGGATGTCGTGCTTTACGTTTATCGGGCGCACGAAATACTCATCACCCGGCGCCGCATCGTACGGTAGCCGATACGTTGGATTCGGCAGCCCGTCGTCCTCACATTCCAAAATGTTGACCGCCAAAAACGGCCACTTTTGGGCTATCGCTTCGCTTGTAACCCTCCCGGCATATATAGGTATGCCCTCGAACCTTTGGATGGCCTTTGTGTGATCCGTGTGGGCGTGGGTAAGCAATAACGCCGACCCCCTTGGCACGACCTCGGGACAAAACCCAGCGTCGATTATTAAACGATCGTCGATCGTTACGCAATTGCCGCTACTGCCCGATTTAATTATTCTAACGTCCATTCGCGTATTGTTTTGTTTCCGCTCGCTGCGGAGATTGCTTTTATCAACTTCATAAACGTTTCAGCGTCTCGGTTTGCGATGGCTGTAAATACGTTGCTTACTACTTTAAGGCGTATCGGCGTCGGGACGCTATCTTTGAAAGCGTCGGTAAGGTCCTGTATGCCGTGCTTCTGATTCGCAAAGCGAACGTACTTAAAAAGCACATCTTTGCTCGACGCCGCACCCTGTACGCTTGCAGACGTTTCGTACTCGTACACCATTTCGAAGTACGCGTTTTCCGGAAACTCGGAAAATCTGTCATCGACGCCATAACTTACAGACGTTTCGAGGTCCGCACGTAGATTTGTAGAGTTCAATACGTTTATCGGACCACGTAGTGATCCCACCCCAAATTCTACATACGAGCATGGTCGCTCTATAAATCTCACTAACGTCTGCACGTAGTTTCTGTGCACGTGTACTTTTACTCTCGTTCGCATACCTTGTTATTTACATTTGCACCCGGATAGCCGATCAAAGCTATCCGGATAATACGTTGCTATTCTGCAACAACCTCGACACCCGTCTCTACGTATTTGATGTCGGGCTACACAACGGGCGTGGCTTCTACCACAACTTCGTCCACCTTACACGTCTCAATAACATTCTCGTCGCAGAAACGTAGAGCGGCGCTCAACGTTCCGAATTTGTGCTCCTCCTTTTCGTGGTTAGCTCGCGTTACCCGCACGGTAACGCCTGTGTTCGTTATAATGAACTCGCCGTACCCAACAGGTACGAGGTTCGGTTCTCCCGCACGTTTCATATTACGTAATCTTTGAGGGTCAGTTGATACTCTCGACGCGACAGGTTGCAACGATTTTCGTCCGCGCGTACACCCTTGTCGTTCAATACGTGAATCTCGAAATGATTCGTTCCATCGTGGTGGTACCCGTCGACGATGATGTTGGACGCACGTTGTGAAATTACAACCTCGCCGCAGGGATTTACACACGCGTAGATAGCGTCCTTCAGATTGTCGAAACGTTTAGCACAGATAGCACGATCTCCTTGCCACGTACCTACGGTGCCACATACGACGCAAGGACGCTGCGCAACTTCGCTGTATTCAATCTCTTCGATGAACTCTCCAAAAGACGTAGGCTCCTCCCACGTGTCCACATAAATTCTTTTAATCATAACTTTAAGGTTTTAAGCACGTTCAGACTATCCGAACGTTTCGAGCTCCGGCGCGGGCACGATCCGCACGTTTCTATTTTCCGGAGCTAAAAGGCTACTGATACGCGTATGGTACTACCTTTCTTTTGTAGTGCCGCATACCTTGGCCACGATTGCTTTACGTCCTTCTTTGAGCTGTTCGAGGGTGGCGAAGGCGGTCAGCTCCTTCGGTTGGAACAGCGGGTTGATCTCGACGACACTTTCGCCGATAGTCGCACGTAAGTCCCTGACGGCCTTCTCGTAATAGTCGTACTTCTCTATTGCGTCGATAAGTACGGCTACCTCCTCGCGTATAGCTACGATTTTATTAACTACGGCGTCACGTATCGCTTGAGCGCAGATACGATTTTCGGACGTGACGCCGTCCCTAACATACACGTTTAGGTACATATTGTCGTCTATGTACGTCCCGGTGGGGAGTCCGTTTCTGTCCTTACCTACATTAACCCAACGGTTCTCCATATTGAAAATTAGCGAGAGCTGACAGTGGCCAACACGTTTGCCGTTTACGTACTCGTACGTATCTTTTACGCTTGTGGATAACATGAATCTCGGCACGGACGTGCCGCTACTCCGCACAACCTTCTCGCACGCCTCGTTGACGGCTTTTGAGAATCTGACGTTGAGCACCTTACCGTCGAAACGTTCTGCCACTTCCAATAACGTGTTGAAGTAGTTGCAAAATGCGACGTACTCGTCAATCTGCGCACGCGAAATCGTAATAAATCTTTCCTTGCTCATAACTTTAAGGTTTTAAGTACGTTCAGACTATCCGAACGTTTCGAGCCCCGGCGCGGGCACGATCCGCACGTTTCTATTTTCCGGAGCTAAATATACGTTAAATGAATTTCACCTGGCCGTTGTACTCCAGCGTCACGGCCTCCTGCGACATTTCCTTCTTTACGTACTCGCACAACGCGATAACGTTCGCGAACTCGGTGATGGCCTGTGCGCTCGTGCAATAAGCGTACACAATATTTACGTTTTCGTAAACGGTCCCACCGCTCTCCGACACCCACGCACCGACGGCCGGGGTCGAGGTCGAGCCGCCGAACCACGTTGCCATGCGTTCCATTACGTACCTCTTAACACGTTCGGCAACCTCCACGTCTACACGATCCACATCTACCGTGGTAGGTACGTAAATAGCAAACTTGCAGTTGAGGTCGAAGACAAATTTTTGCGTTTTCATTTTGTTTAAGTTTTTAAGTACGTTCGAACTATTCGAACGTTTCGCGCTCCGGCGCGGGCACGATCCGCACGTTTCTATTTTCCGGAGCTAACCGTTATATTAAAGGAAAGATAAAGAACATATCACCCGCATCGGGCGGGCCTCGCTCGTTCGCCGGACGTTTTATCCGACACATAACAGAACGACGTTGGGGGTGTCGATGTTCTGCACACTCTCCGCGTTGTCTACGATGATAGGGAACTCGTCCATACACCTCGAAGCACGGGCAGATGAAAGTAAAGCGATACATAATTTTACGCGTGATGCTCTGTTAACGCTTTTAAGCGGCACGCCGTTGTACGTCAACGTAAACGTTCCGGTCGTGCGCCCCGTTTTTAACGTTTTATCGGTTACGAGCGCCCAACCTTTGGGAAGTTCGGCCTGTACGGCCCGGCGGTCCGCCTCGCGTATTTCGGCCTCCGTTTCGGCGATTCGGCGCTCCAGCTCCCGCACGTTGTCGCGTGCGTGTTTCGACGCTTCGACCATACGTTTCGCGTCGGCGATACGCTGTTGCTCCTCGTTGTACGCGTCGAGTTTTGCGGCGACACGCGCGGCCTCCGATCCGCTTTCCGCCACCGCCGTGCGCGCTTCGGAGTACACAAATTTGGTCTCCTGCATGTGCTCCGCTGTGTAGGCACGTTTGCACGTCGGGCAGACGCGCTCCGTACCTTTATTGACAATCTCCACGGCACGGTTGTAGGCGTCGAGGAAAACGCGCTCGGCCTCGTTCAAAGGTTCGCACGTTTCGACGGGGATGGTTACGTTTGCAAGCGCATAACGTTCTGCCGTCTCTTTGTCCGCACGTAACGTGCGCAACGTTTTGCGGAGCTGGTCGGCCTCGCCGTTGTCCATTACGTCCGCCCGCACGAGTACCCGGCGCAACTGGTCCGCCGTTACTTGCGGATCGGCTAACGCATTAACGTCGGCACACGCCGCCGCGAACTCTACATCCACGCCTTTGTCCATCATCGCCCGCACGAAGTCGGTTTGCGTCGTGGCGTGACCGTTCACGTATAACTGCGTACCCTTTGGGGTCAATTCACGCCGGATCGACAACCCGGCGAAGCCCTCAACGGTTACGGCCGTTGAAACGTTTTGCCGATCGACGCCGGCCGGGATAACGTCGAACCCGTTCAACGTGCGTCCCGTCAACGCCCAATAATACGCATTTACTAACGTGGTTTTCCCGCTACCATTTGGTAGATCACCGCTTCGAAGCGGCAAAACGCGCGGCCCGCCGCGAAACGCGGCGAAATCATCTAAAATTACATGCATAGTTTTACAGTTTTCCCCGGACCAACGGCGGCCCGGCTTTTTGCGCCCCGTGCCCGGCATGATCGGGCCGCCCGCCTAAAGCGGGAAACGGGGCAAATTTCGCCGATCGGGCGGCGGCGGCGCGTACCTTTGTACGTTTCCGATCGGATCGGCGAAATATAAACGGGAAAGCCGCCCTTTTCGGGGCGGCTTTTCGGCGATACGTTGTTCCGACTTACATTTTGTCCGGGTCAAGCCCAGCGGCGATCAGCATTGCGCGCAGACGCTCGTTTTCGGACAGCACGGCGGCGGCCTTCGATTCGGCGGCGGCTACCTTTGCCGAAAGGGTTTCACGTGTAGCCCTTTCGGGCAGTTCGTACGCTTCGACGTCGGCGGCGGCCTTGTCGAGTTCAGCAGCGGCGGCGGCCTTCTCGGCTTCGAGCGCGGCCAATTCGGCGCGGGCCTCTTCGATCTTCTTTTCGAGTTTCGCGGCGTCCGACTCGGCGGACATGATACGGGCGGCGGCGCGCTTGATCGACATTTCGGCGGCCAGCGCGTCGGTCATGCCTTTAATGTCAGCATCGGCTACGACAAGACGGGAAACTTTTTCCGTCTTGTCGTCCTGTGTCTGGATCGTCGCACGGAAAAAATTCCCCGTGCGCTTCTCGAAGTTAAGGCCGTTTTCAGACAGGTGCGGCAGCTTTGCGCGAAGCACGGCGGCGGCCTTCTTTTCGATCGGGGACAGTTCGCGCGCAGGCGCTTCGTGTGCGACGTTCTCAACGGCGGCGGTTTCAACGGTTGCGGGGTTGCTCTGTACGTTTTTCATAATGCGTAATGTGTTAAGTTAGTTAATAAGTAAATTAGACGCTTTTTGCGTTTGTGCCGCCGCCGGGCGTGACCCGGGCGAACGCTTTACGTTTCGGCGGCATACTTTAAAATTTTTAATATATCGGGGTTGCTCTTCAACCTTTCCGACATCACAAATATACTAAACGTTTCTACGATATGCAAATTTTTTGACCACTTTTTTGCAAAAAATTTTCATACCTTATATTATATATATAGACCCCCGGCGCGCGGCTCAATCGATCGGGCGGGCCGCTTGTTATAAAAAATTTTTATACCCACAAAATTTTCACAACTTATTGATTTACAGACTATTAAGGTGGGATATGTAACTGCTTGAAAACCAGCCGAATAGTTTTTAAATTTTTTTATATACACACCTATATCACTGAAAATCAATACGGTGCCAAAAAGTGGGATATGAAAATGAATTTTCGAAACTTTTCTGGAAAATCGGCACTTTTCAAAAACGGTCATTTTTCAAAAAAAGTTTGAATTTTCATATCCCACCACCAACAAAAGGCGCGTAACGTGCTGAAAACGAACCGAAATAGGCCCGTTTTATATCCACACCGCTGGGGGAAAATCGCGCAAAGGTCTGAAAATCAAAGAGAAAAAAATTCAACTAAATGTCCTTTTTTTTGTTCTAAATGTCCTTTTTTCACTTTTCATTTTGCAATCTGTTTAGTATCAATAACTTAGCCCCTTTTTTATCCCCACACTTGTTTTTGACTAACCGCGTAAACAGCTGTAAATTAGTGCGTTACGCAGTTAGTCAAAAGGTCCTATTTTGGAGCTCGATCGTACCTAAAAAGTTAAGTTGCTGGTTATCAACAACTTATAATCGGAATAGGTTGACCGGATTATGAGGACATTTTGAACAATTTTACATAAGTTGTTGAAACTCAACAACTTATCGGCGTTCCACGTGGAACATTTTCCAGGCGTTCCACGTGGAACATTTTCCAGGCGTCCCGATCTTATCACCGAAACGGCGATTCGGCGATTTTCGCTATTTTACATAAGTTGTTGAGTTTCAACATTTCCCAGGCGTTCCACGTGGAACATTTTCCAGGCGTCCCGATCTTATCACCGTTTCGGCGATTCGGCGGCTGCTTTCTCGCTTTTCGGCGGCTGCTTTCTCGCTTTTCGGCGGCTG
>OLOX01000679.1_pt1 | contig 35432 bp, 27 predicted proteins | sample 1672091 | NCBI WGS metagenome assembly OLOX01 (sample SAMEA3136644, study PRJEB25190) | human gut metagenome | reverse complement strand
ATAGATAGAATGGGGAAGGAGCATATATATGAAGAAAAAAATTGCTATGCTACTGTGTGCCACACTGTTCTGTGCGTCTGCACTGACCGGATGCTCAAATCTTGACAACGCCGGTACAACCGCTTCTTCCCGTTCTGCTGCCGATTCAGTCGTTGCAACTGAAAGTGCCGCAGAATCTGAAACTGCTGCGGATACTGCTGACCATTCCGAGACAGCTGCTGAATCTGAGGCTGCTGATACCGAGGCATCTTCTGAAAATGTGACAGCAACCGAAGCTGCCGCTGATATCTCCGATACCACGGTTGCCGGATGGCAGTTCGTTGTCGAAAAACTGGAAAAGAACAAATCTCTGGAAAACGTCAGCGTTGACCTTGGATACACCGGCGTTGAGACAAATGATTATGTGAAGGAAGCTTCTGACGGAAACGTTTATTATCTGATCAAAATGCAGATCAACAAAGATGGCAGCACGGAAGCCATCGACTGGGCTTCCCTGAAACTGACCGACAGCGACGGAAATGAATACACCCGCATTGATGATGAATTCCTGACCAATCTTGGCATGACACGTATGTCAGGAACCAAACTGAACTTTGGTTCCAACGAAGGCTGGATCGCTTTCGAGATCAAGGAAGATGCTTCCGGTCTTACCTTATCTTACCCATTTGAATCCGAAACTTATTCCTGCGAATTACCGGATCTTCAGTAATTGTTTTTCGGAAGTTCAAGCAAGAACCTGAAACTATGATCTCTATGGCATTTTTGCCTCATATATCATGATATAAGGAGTGTTTTTATGAAAAAGAATATCGTATTGGCAGTTATTGCGACTGCGGCTATGGCGCTCAGCCTGGTAGGATGCGGCGTTAAGGTCACGAACATCTCGGTTCCGGATGCTGCGACCCTCGAAAAGGGCGAGAGCATCACGTTGCCGGTGAATTTCGGTACGGAGGATGCGCCTGCAGAAACGCCTGTCATCGCAACCGGTGAGTCTGCTACGGCAGAAACTGCTGCGCAGGATGAAAAGATTGCCAAGGCGGCTGAGAAGCTGACGCTCGCGTGGACTTCCTCCGATGAGAGCGTCGCTACGGTCGATGAGACCGGCACCGTTACAGCAGTCGCAGCCGGTGAGGCTGAAATTACCGCAGCGGTCAAGGATACCGAGATGCAGGATGTCTGCGTCATCACCGTTAAGGTGTCCGCAAAAGAATTAAAGGTTCCCGATACCCTGGATGTCAAACTCAACGATACAGACGAAGCCGCAATCGAAGCGAAATGCAAGCCGGAAGATGCGTCCAACATTTCGTTTGATTTCGCTTCCAGCGATGAGGAAGTCGCCACCGTCGATAAGGACGGCAAGGTAAAGGTCCTTAAAGCAGGTGAGTGCGACATCACTACGACCCTCTTGCAGGATGGCGAAAAGGTCACCGAGAAGACGACTCATGTGAAAGCGTTCTATGAGGTTGAAAGCATCACGCTCGATTCCAACGAAGGCAAACTGACGGTCGGTAACTCTCACACCATTAAGGCAACTGTTGCCCCCAAAGAGGTTGCCGCCGAGACCACCATCGAGTGGTCGTCCAGCAACGAGAAGGTTGCTACTGTCGATTCCAATGGGAAGGTAACTGCCATCTCCTCTGGGAATGCAACCATCACGGCGACTGCTGGTGAGGAGAGCGCCAACTACGAAGTGACGGTTGAACAGCCGAAGAAGGTCACGACCAGCAACAAGACCTATACCAAGAACGGTTCCAGCAACAGTTCTGCTGTGACGCCTTCCTACCCGGCACCTGTTACACCGACCGCGCCAGTTACGCCGTCCGCTCCCACTACGCCGGTACAGCCCAGCAATCCGGAGCCTGCTGCCCCGGCTCCTGCGCAGCCTGACCCTCAGCCGAGCAACCCGGAACCGCCTCAGCCGAGCGGTGGGGATAGCGGCAGTACGGAAAACAAGCCTAATGGCAGCGATGGTTGGGAATGGGGCGGCCCTGTAATTTCCACTCCCACCGACAATGGTTGCCCTCCAGAGGAGCATGCTGGTGGTCTGTGCTGATTCCGCATATCAAATCATGTAAGTAATAACCAACTCGTAGTATAGAAGCAACAAGTCTTCTTGCTACGAGTTTTCTTTTTTAAAGAATAACATCTGTGTATTATAACACCTTTGCCAAAATGTGCGATACCATTACAATTAAAGGCGAAGAAGGTGAATCGATGAAACCCATAAAACTAAAAGAACTTATTGCAACGGCTAAAGACCCTGCTACTCAGAAGATTGTCATCGCTGAGGGATATGGGTTTGATATTCCACTGTTTGATGGTGTTGTCAAAGATGCGGATGTAACGCTTGGAGAACTCACCTTGGCGGATTGGTATGTGGAAACAGATGGAACGCGTTTTGTTGCGTTAGTAGCTCAGTCTTCTAAGACCTGCAAGTAAGTGGACTTTCTAAGGTAGCACGTATGAGGAAGCTTCATCCCTTGAATTTGCAACGCCGAAGGCCCACCGAGGAACGCAATGTGAATAGGTTGCTGGGTCGATTGCAGTAATGCTTGCACTCCGGTCGTAAGATGTCCCCATACAGCCAAGGATATTGTCAGCCCCATGATAATTTTCTTTGTCGCAGCATCTTTTATTACTAATACTTTGATGTCGGTCTTGTTGTAGGAGCTCTTCACGTCAATAATCTCGCAAAGCACTTTGCCATAATAAATGCTAATTTCTTGGGGTCTATCATTTGTTGCTAACCGCACTGGCAAGTCTTCAATACGGCACTGAGGGAGACGCCTGCGGGCCTCTTGCTGCTGATGCACAACAGGAGCATTGCTTCTGTTTGCATTGCGGTTTGCCGCCCTTGCATTGGCAGCTTGCTGATTGCCATTAAATGTGGCACGTAAGAGCGAGTCGAGCTGAGAAAGAGCTTGCTCCTCACTATCGCCGTTAATTTCAGTAACGCTCTTCACAACTCTTTCATCCAATGCGTACCAACAGCCATCGGCGTGCTCCTCATGTGGGTGCCCACGATAATAGAGTTGCCCGTTCGTATGAACTACTGTTAGTGGGACAGCCTGGCAGCCAGGGCAGAACAAGTGCCCCTTGTAGACCTTTTCATAAATGGCGGGGTCGTGATTGTACTCACTACGCATCTGCATGATAGAAATCATGCTGCCTGTGGTGACGCAGAACGCCTCTGTGTACTTTGCCATAGATTAACAACTCCTTTGTAATTTGAGGTGACTATTATGATAACTTTGCACGATTTGCTGGACAATTTCTGCTGTACGGACCCGTACACCGACTATGCCATTGTCAACATTAAAACAGGTGAAGTACTTGTTGACCGCGTCCACGATAGAACATACGCGATTGATGATGTTGATGACTACAATAAATTTCTGCCTTATGCACGAAAGCAAGTTCGGGCGTGGGAGGCGAAAGATGGAAAAATGATATTTTATATTCTTCCGCCCCCAAAAGCCCGTTTCAAAAGAAAAGCTAATGCCTAAGCCTTTCAAAAACTTCTTGCAAATAATATACCATATATTTGACTGCTAATTTTCACAAGCTTTCCTCCCCACGTTGTCGTAATTGCACAAAGACCCATATGCAAAGAAGAAGCCGTCCCACAAAGGTTCGGCTTCTTTTTTCTATTTGTGTCGTTGAAAAGTCATTTTTTACTTTCCGCGAAATTTGTTTTTCTGGCTTATTGCCAAGGCTTGCGAATCGCATATGATAGAAAATGTACGGAAGCAAAAAGCAATGCGTGCAGGGGCGTTGAAGCGTGGCGCTCAGCCAAAGTGCCTGCAAAAACGCCGCTGTACAGAAAGGAAATCGCATTATGCAGAAAATTATGCAAAAAGTGACCTCCGTAGCATTGGCCGCCAGCATGCTGTTTTCGATGATGTCTACGACCGCACTTGTGTTCGCAGACGAAACCGGAGACAGCACCTCTGTTTCGACCGATGTTACGGATGCCCCGGCTGCGGAAGAGGCAGATGCGGTGGATTCCGGTAGTTCAAATGATGCCGACTCCTCTGATGCCACTTCCGCACCGACTATCACGGATGTTGTGAACCTGACGCATGAATCGTATGAGGATGCCAACTCTAACGATGAAACTACTCAGGATGCAACGTCTGATGTGGTGGATGGGGAAGAGACTTCTGAATCGGATGCCAGCGACACAGAAGTCTCTACTCCTGAAACTGCAGAATCCACTTTCGTCGGTTTGCAGACAGTAACGCCGGAATACGGCGATAAACTGACTGCGGATGTTGGCGATTCTATCACTCTGGATGCTCTGCTGAATCGTGACGATGTATCCGTCACCTATCAGTGGCAGCGCAAGCAGAACTTTGCTGTTGATACGGCGTTGGCTCTCTACAACTACGAAGAGGACGAGCCTACCTGGTACGATTTTGTCTGGGAAGACTCAACTGAAGCAGAAACTCTTGAAAGCACACCTGATTTCACATGGCAGGGCTGCGAGATGTATTTCGCGATTGTTGATGCCCTGGACGACATTGGCGCAGATAGCAGCGATGTGCAGGTTGCGTGGCATACTCCGAACTTTGTTCTGGATGGCTACACCATCACCGCTGCCAATACCAAAGACGGCACCGTTGAAGTCTATGCTTCTAACGGAGAGAGCACTTACACCGCACATCTCAACGATGACGGCAAGTGGGAATTTTCCGATGAAAGCACTGCAAATCTGAAAAATGATTGGCAGGATATCGAAGGTGCAACAGAATCTACCTATACTTTTGAAGTAACGGAAGATGACCTGTTCGCTACCTATCGCTGCCGCATCACGGTAACGGATGAAGCATACCGCGAAGAAAACTTCAAGGCTCTCGAAGATTTGGGTAACGAGCTGACTGATGAGGATAAAACTGGAGATATTATTCTCCAGACAGTTCAGTTCAGCATCAGCCTGCCTGAAGACGAAAACAGCAGCGATATCGCTGTTCGGCGTATGCCTGCAACAGTGGCTATGCTGGCGGATACTTTCTCTGCTCGTGCTACTGGCGGTGTTGCCATTTCCTCTGACAACCAGTGGATTACTGGCCTGGATAGCAACTACGAGTACATCACCAAAAACATGTACGACCAGGTTACCGAATGGTTCAATGCTGGCAAAATCGACAAAGCCACGGCTGACCGTTACTGGACACAGATTGGTGGGTCCTGGGCTACAACATTTGAAGCCAACGCCTTGGATGACAACAAATTTCCTACAGGCAGTACACGGATGTATACCGGTTTTCCTCTAACTGATGGCGACAAGCTTGAAGTCAATTCCGAGTGGTATGGTCAGACCGTCTATTTCCGCCCCCATAATGACAGTAATGACTGGAATCTGACTGGCACTGCGGTTAGTGTTCCCGCTTACACAGCTGTCCTCCGCAACAATGGCAGCTACGGCACAGGTGCATCCGGCACAAAGTACAAGGATGCTGTTGTTTTCTTGAATCCCTGGGTTTCTGATGCAGGTCGTATGTATGCAAAGTTCCTGTCACATCCCGCTGTATCCAGCAATGGTTGGCTCAAGGGTTCGAACGGTGAAACTCATAATCAACATATTACAGTTCTTTCAGTTAAAGTTGAGCAATTCAACCAGGACCCTGACCGGTATATGATGGACGCTGAAGGCAACTACCGTATCGACTCTATTGGCTGGGGCGTCTGCGTTAACCAGGAACCTGACCTTTCCGGTAAAGCCTATTACGCAATCAAAGCGTTTCTGAGTCAGGGCTATGGCATGTGTATCGGCCACGATACAATGTATGCCTATGCTGGTTCCTGGTATGATGCCCATGAAGCTGGTTATACTGACCCTGGCTCTCGTAATTACTATGAAGGCGGTCGGTATGGCCCTGACAAGAACGATACCTCTACCCGTTATTATGTTCTGAACAGTGTTCCCAACATTGATAACGGCCACTGGAACATGAACGCTTTGATGGGCGCGAACGGTGGTAACATTGATTCCGGTACGGTTCTTCCGACTGATGCTATCTCGATGATTCTGTCCACCGGTGGCTCTCACAGTTCCTATGGTAAAGCTGGTATCATGTACGGTTCTGACCAGCTGAGCGTGAAACTGAAGCCTTACTCCAGTTCTCAGGCCCAAAGCACTGTCAAGTATCGTAATCCTACCAACTTCCCGTATGACCTCAGTGGCACGCTTTCCGCTTCTAAGACACACTCTAACTCTCAGGTTGCTTTCGGCCCCATTTGGGTTGATTACGCAGGCGGTAACGTGACTGGTGCTGAGTTCGGCTATAATCCGGACCCGACTACCAAGACCATTACCGACGAAGAGACTGGTCAATCCTGGTTCGGTACAAGCAACTTCTACCTGTCCGGTACTGGCAACTTCCTCATGAACCAGATTGGTCACTTGCCGGAAAACTCCGCTACAGTGTCCGAGGCTCGTCTGTTCTCCAACACTGTCATGTACATCTCTCAGCGTAAACAGTGCGAGATTTGTGCAGCACAGCAGAATGGCCAGGAAGATGTTCATTTCGTGATTCGTGTTTCCTCTGTCAACGCACAGCAGGTTCTGTCCGCTTTGCAGAATGGCGGTACTTTCTGGTATCCGCTGAATGGCTGCTATCAGCTGACGGATGACCTGACTCTGCCGGAAGGCTGGAAGCCCATCAAGAACTTCTCCGGCCACTGGAACGCAGATGTCTATAAGGTGAAGCTCGCAAGCAACAATCAGCCTGTGTTCGATAACACAAGCGTGACTGCAAACGGTATGTATACCAGCGGCAAGAACAACGGCTGGAACCTTGGTTCTGATATGACCAAAGGTACGCTGCCGATTCTGAAGCTGGACAATCAGCCGGATGTACGCATCACTGGTGTTGCCCGTGTTGTTGGTGACCTGAATGCATTGTTCCCGACCTCTTATGGCGTGACCGATTATACCGGTTACAAGGTTGTTGTTCATGGCTCCGATGGCGTTGACTATAACTGTGTTGTAAACAGCGATAGCAAGTACGTTATCTCGAACCTGCCGACTACCGGCATGATGCGTGCCGATGTCATTGACAAGAGCGGCAACAAGGTCACTCAGTTTGGTATGATTACGGTCGATGTTCCGAATCATTTCTGGAACGACACTGAGACCCATCCTCTGCAGCTGATGACCCCAACCGCTGACCCAATTGATGACTATAAGGACTGGGAAGGTCCGGTCAACAAGACGGTTGACAGCAAGCTCTATTATAACGAGCAGCTGAAAGCCTCTGACGTTGTGTGGTATTACCGCACGATTTCCGTTGGCAACCAGGTTGGCGATTGGGTGAAAATCGGTAATCCTGGCACTTCCTTCGATACCTCTGACGGCACTGTGAGCGGCAAGATTAACAGCCTGACGTTCACTGCAGCAACGGACAGCGACTTGCCTTATACGACAAGCTCTGTAAGTTACTCCAAGTTGGATTACACCACGAACCGTATTCAGTTTAAGTGCGAATACAACGTGAGTGGTACTGTATATTCCAGTATGGATAAGGCTGAGGATGGCCGCAACGGTTATGTTGACGTTGAAATCCGCCCGATGTATATCGAGCAGGCTTTTAACCGCCGCATCTCCGTTGGTGGCAGCACTTCCTTCTCCTTCGATGCGTTCTACTGGAAGGGTGTTGAGGATGGCCTGACCTACGAGGTCCAGTACCGTGATGCAAGCGGTAACTGGGTTGCCGTTGGCAGTGATTCTACTCTGTTCCCGTCCTCTAAGTACAAAATCAGTTATGTAACCAAGACTGATGATAATGATGCTTTGGGCGGCGGTGTCTGGTATCCGTCCGATTTCTGGGTTCCTGATTCCTTCACTGGCAGCGATGCGAAGATGAATGCAGGTAAATCTACATTCAATAAGCACACCACCGTCACACTGGAACTCTCCAACGCAGCGATGGATTGGGATGGCACGGATTTCCGCTGTGTCTTCACCTATAAGTCTACCGGGCATACCATGAGCACCGATACTACCACGGCAAACGATATTGCACAGGCTCGTACCGGTCACCTTATCATCTATGCACCGCCCATTGAGATGACGCCATTGAAGGCTCAGTCTCTGCTGCTGAATAACTACGATTCCAGCAACGGCAACCTTGCATGGACAACCCCGGCTTCCAACCCGAATAATGGCCGTAGCCCGAAGGAAATTCCTTTGGATGCTATCAATCCTGATAAACTGGGCCAGGGTGGTAAAGCCTATGGCGCAGCAGGTGATAACAAGGCCATTTATACCACAAAGATTACCTATTACGGTAATAAAGACAGTGCTCCCACCATTAAGTGGTTGTACAGTGATGTGGCAGGCGGCGGCAGCCTCTCTCAGTTCAAGGATGTCGGTGATGCCGTCACATTGAAGTACAGCGATGTTGGCAAGAAGATTGGCAACATCAGCAAGCTGAACAGCCGAGTGGCTGAACTTGAAAAGAGTTTCATGTCCAGCGGCAAAGCATTCAATAAGTTCAGCGGCTACATTAAGCTGGAAGCAATGTATCCGACTGAATCCAAGGACCTGAACAACAGTTCTTATGCGGAATGGAACGCTATCGTGTCTCTGTACATTGATAACGCTACCAACCCGATGGATTACGGTAACACGCACTTCTATTTCCGTTGCCAGGCTGAAGCTCAGTACATGCAGAACTGGGATAGCGCCGATATGAAGCCCTATACCACTGCTGCAACTGATGCCTACAACTTTAATCGTGACGTGAACTCCAGCAATCCGGAAGACCATCTGTATAAGGATATCAGCCAGTCCTCTTACGGCGCTGAACTGGTTCTGGATTACAACATTTCCATTAAGGCCAATGTTCCGAACAAAGCTACGAAGAAGCGTAATACTATTACGACTGCAAATGGCAGCGCAAAGGACATTTCGACCCTGCGGAATGAAATTTCCGAAATCAACACAGCTCTGAATAACGGCGGTGCGGTTTACAACTACAAAGACCTGGCAATTATCGCTCCGAATGGTCTGCGTTACATGGAAACCTACTTTATCGCAGGTAACGGTGTAAACAACCGCTCTGGCATCGATTCCCGCGACACTGTGGTTATCGATAACAAGATTCGCAACTCTGACGGTAAGTGCTTTACGGACCTCTTCGAAAAGGTTACGGATGATGAATTCGTCAACAAGCGTCAAGGCTTCGCTTACCGTTCTAAGAGCGGCAACACGATTCCGAAGGAAACTTGGGAATGGTTCTGGCGCAATGCTATCTACTACATCTGCTATGATGCTCCGACCACAAAGGCCAACATGGACCAGGTGTATTTCTACATTGATGAACAGAACAGCGGTGCATCCTCTTCTCAGGTCTACTCCGAACCCAACAGCACTTCGAAACCCTATTCTATGTACACTGCTCCGTATACCGGTGAGTATATCATCACTCTGAACGGTGCAGGCGGCGGCGTCGATAACCAGTTTGGTCTGTCTCCCGAACGCACTTCGCTTGGCGGCAAGACCACGATTCGCGTCAAGGCGGAAAAGGGCGCGACGCTCTATTTCGTCAACGGCGGTGCTGGTTCTCATGACCCGACCCACTATGTCAACGGCGCATCGAGCCCCGATGCCAACGCTAAAGTCGTCGTTCAGGGCGGCTATAACGGCGGCGGTAACGGCGGTATCATGATGAAGGAGCGCTACACTCACTGGAGCTTGAAGGGTGCTTCTGGCGGCGGTGCTACTACCGTGGCTGTCGGCATCATCGGCACAGGTCGTTTGGCCGAGTACGGTGACGAGAATAATGCTAAGAAGTATGTTCTGGCTGTTGCAGGCGGTGGCGGTGCAAACCAGCACGGTGCTTGTGATGCTACAGGTGGCTCCGACAATAACGGCGTCCTGCATGTCTGGGGCGGCCAGCTTGGCGGCGGTGGTCCGTTTGGCCAAGGTATGTCTGGCGGCGACTTCTCTATGTTCCTCGGTGGTATTACTGATGGTTCTTCTGAGGTTGGTGTTGAAGGCCCTGGCGGTGGCGGCGGCGGCTGGTACGGCGGCTACGCTAACGAGTCCTCTAAGCTCGCCAATGCAGATGGCTGGGGCAGCTGTAAGCGCGACGGCAATGGCGGTTTGAGCTGGGCTGCAGGCGTTGGTACTACTCTAACTGATGCAGGTGGACACAAGGTTCAGGTCTTGGAAGTCAACATCAGCAATGATGGCGGCGGTTCCGGTTCTGAACAGGCTGGTAATTCCAGCATTGAGCTGGTCAAATCCTCTGTTTCTCGTTTCTCTCGTAACGGCAAGAATGCTTTCGATACCGCATACGAAGATACCGACCCCGATTCCGGTATTGAGGAACAGCATGTAACCATTACTATCACTGCAGCCAATAAGCTGTATGATGGCAACCCCGATGAAGCTTCTATCAGCGTTTCCGGCAACCTGTCTTCTACCGATATGGACAATATCGTGAAGAACACCACTATCGTCTATGCTAACCGTAAAGGTACATTGACGAAGGCTCCAAGCGATGCGTCTACGGACAAGAACCAGTATCCGCGCTCCGATTGCGGTTCCTATACCGCAACAGCAAAATGTACGGTGTCGGGTTACATCATCACATATCGCTACGAGAACACGAACCCCGGTCATACTTATGACGGCAGCAGTCCGAGCGGTATTGGTGATACCGTCAAGTTCGATATCTATCCTCGCGGATTGACGATTATCGGTACTGGCGATAAACCCTACGACCGCACCAGCAAGGCAACTCTGGAAAATGTTCATATTGCTTCTGGCGGCTTGATTGCGAAGGACGAGAACACTGTGAAGCTGAGCACCACTACGGTGACTGGTAACTACACGGTTGATGGCAAGAATGTCAGCGATGCTGGCGGTCCCTATGTCGTCATCCGAACCAGTGAACTCTCTCTCGTTGGCAACAGCGCAGGCAACTACTACATTGAGAAGGAAGACTTGTCTGGCTCTATCACTCCTCTGGATTTGTACGTTCACAGTATTTACCTGGAAGACCCGACCTATCCTCGCAACGTCAAACACTATGACGGCACGACCAAAGCCACCATTAAGGATATCCTGATTGATGGCGTGCTTGAAGGTGATGACGTTAAGATTAAGGAAGAAACCCTTCCCGGCAACTATAAGACCAAGGATGCTGGCCAGAAGCTGAATGCAGATGGCACGGTAAGCTCCAACTGGCCTTATGAGTTGGACGAGAATCCGATTACGGCAGATGCTCATCCGACACTGACTGGTAAGGATGCCAAGAACTACCGTATCACAAAGGAGAAGTATTCCGGCGCTATCGCACGCGCCAACCTGACCGCACAGGTTGCAAGCTGGCGTGGGTTGTATGGCGATGGTGTAGGGGAGAAGCCCTGGCACGATAAGAAGGCTTATGGTTACGGCACTGCGGCTTCTGCAGGCTGCTGGCTGGAAATCGATGGTCTGGTGCAGGGTGATACCTTGACTTTGGACCAGAGCTACAAGAAGTCTTATTTCAAGACTCTGGTAAATGGTCACGAAGACCTGGTTCCTGACGAATCGACTCCTGTTGGCACTTATCCGTTAACTTATGTTGGTTTGACTGAAGCTAATTACCCCGTCCTGAAGAACTATATTGTCATGGTTCTGAATGGCCGCTTTGTCGTTGACCCGCGTCAGCTGCATGTGACGGTTCTTGACAGCGATAAGATTATCTACAACGAGAACCCGAACTTCCATGTGAACATTCAGATGGAAGATGATGATGCAAATCTGATTGATGTCGTGAGCGACGTTGACGCCACTCCGATTCTGGATGCAAAGCTCAAGGCGAAAGATACAGTCAGCAGCGTCTTGTACGTTGCGGGCGGTAATCCCTCCAACCTGACTCAAGAATTTGTGGATGCCTACGATTATCGTAAGCAGGAAAATGTCAAGGAAAGCAAGACCAATATCCCGTTTGTGACCGATTGCACCATCAGCTCCCTGCCTCTGTACGCAGATGGTACGAGCACCGATGATGATTTTGAGTGGAACTACGAGGATAAGACCTGCGATTTCTGCCATTATAACCACAAGCTTCTGGCTCCGTATCTGGTAACTATCAACACCGACACCAAGAGTGGTCCTGCATTGGATGTTCATACGGTCGTTAACCCGAATGGTGAAACGGTCCGCAACTATGAGCTGATTATCCATGATGGCGGCCTGTATGTGCATCCGGCTCTGCTGAAGGCTACGGTTCCTCTGTACGTCTGTATGTATGGCAACACCACAAGTGGTGAGGTCAAAGAGCCTACCAACTACCGCATCACGAACTACTCTACTGTGGCTATCCAAATCAAGAATATCAAGGCCAATGGTCCTTGGCTGATGCGTGATATGCCTGGCATGGAGTACTACCCTGACGGCGAGTATGGCAACTCGGTATACGACATGACAAAGAACCGTCTGCGCCGTGGCGAGCTGTACATGCGTCTGCGCGATACCGTCCTGACTCAGGGTGATAACGCAATTGACCATAGCGATACGGCTTGGGTCATTCCGAAAGCTACCGGCGATTTCATCAACAACAACATCACTGGCCGCGCAATGCAGGTGCCTATGGCAGTCTACATTGCAACCGGTAATGTGAATGAATCCGGTGTCTGCACTCCGGTCACGAAAGTGACCTACACGATTGCTCCGTACGGTGGCGTGATGCCGAACGATGCGGACTTCGAGAAAGTGCAGTCTCAGCCGTGGCTCAAAGACGCAAAATGACCTTCCCAGTGTGACCTGATGGTCGCTTCTGTACAACAATTGAGGGCAGTCGAGAAATCGGCTGCCCTCTCTTTTTATTTGTGCTTGCTGCTTCGCCCTACCTGCATTTGAGCAAAAAAATAAAGGAACGCCTACAATACCGTGGTATTGTCCGATGTCCCTTCGTGACTGGTTTGTATCGTTGTCCGCCAACCGACAGGCCCTTATGTCCTGCATCTCTTTCGAGTTTTATCGTTGCTCGCCAACCGACAGGTCTTTGTACTCTGCATCTCACTCGGATTATTGGTGCCAGTCCACCAGCAGAATGACGTCTGCTTTCCTGCTACCATTATACCTCACTCGCACTCGAAATGCAAACGGCTTTCGGCTCTAACCAAATGACAGCTGCTCCAATTTCGGGAGTGGCTGCTTTTTTGCGCGTAATATCTGAAAGAATCTCCGCTAAAAACCACCCGTTGCGGATTCGTGCGATTTGCTGATAATAGAGTTGTAAGTATGAAAGTACCAATTTGAATAGTATCACACCTTAAAGAAAGGAATGTATAACTGTGAAACGATTAAAACAGATTGTCACAATCGGCTGCGTTGCGGTGGTCGCTGCGCTGCTGATGGCTGGATGCGGTGAGCATCGGCTGGTATCGATTTCGATGCCGGAAACGATAGATTTGAAGCTCGGTGAAAGCACCGCAATTGAACTGACCGGAACTCTTAAAAATGGCACCGAGGTGACGGGAGACCAGCTCACGCAGCTTCTCGAACATCGAGGAATGACATTTGAGAGCTTTGCGCCGAGCGTTGCATCTTTGGATGACACGCTGCGCTTGACGGCCAACTCGTCCGGCAGAACGGAAATCAATATCTATAGCCGGGATAACAAGCTGAACTGCAGCGCGGAAGTGACTGTCGTATCTCCGCTTGAAGGCTTTGAGATGGATGATATTATCACTACTACTGATAACAATTTAGTGAATCCCGAATACACCACAATTCCCGAAACGGCTGATGTGGGTGAAGTGACGGTAAGTGTGGGGGATGAATCGATTGCCCGAGTGGAGAACAATAAGATTGTTCCTCTGAAAGCCGGAACCACCACGGTCACTATCACGGCAGATAATGGTGTGTCCAAGACAGTGAAACTCAAGGTCAAGCAGGCTCCGAAAGAGCTCTATGCCGACAACCTGGAAGTCGAAATCGGAGAGACTAAGACGATTCATGTCTATACTGATGTTCCTGACCCTGATACGGATAACGATAACAGCCTGTATGAGTTTGAGAACACCGACAATTCGGTTTGTGCCGTCAACGTTAAGGGTGAAGTGACGGGCATTTTGGTCGGCACCAGCAAGGTCAAGGTTACGAACAGCAGCGGCCTTGAGACAACAATGACGGTAAATGTTGTACCGAAAACTGCACACATGACGCTGACTTTTGGCGCATCTGAGGATACCGAAAGCACCAACGAAAACACTGAAAATCAGCCCGCAGAAGCCACTGACAACGCCGATTCCGGCCAGGATAGCGTGGGAGGTGATGAATGATGAGACATATCAAGAAGTTCGCAGCACTGCTCCTTGCAGCTATCTGCACCATGATGGTTCTGACTGGATGTGTGGATAAGGCTTCTCTGTATGATGATACGCAGCAGATTGCGGCTGGGAAAACGGCGTATTCGGCGACCGGGTATCAAGGTGGCTATGTAATGGGCGATGGGTCTTTTGACTTCACGGCAAGCGCTGATAAGCTTGTAGGAGCCGTTGAAGCGTTTGATATTGACGTCAAGAATGAGTCCACCCTCGTTGACTGCTATACGACTGCTGATACGACAAGCGGCAAATTCAAGATTCTGCTCGTCCACACTGACAACAAACAGATTGTTGCTGAGTACATCGATGACGCATACAGTGACCTGGTTCTTCCTGTCGGTAACTACAAGGTTTATCTTGTAGGCAAGGACAATGCAGCGTTCAATGTTAGTATCAGCCTTTACTGCTTTGGCGAAAATGTAAGCTGGTACGAACCGTCTAAAAAATAAAACATAGTTTCTTTCAGTGCCCTGGGACGAAAAAACCTGGGGCATTTTTTGATTTTAGAAAAATATTGTTGCGGAAATGTGCGAATCAAAGATAATGAAAACATAGGGCAAAAAAGCACGTTAATCGCTGAAAAAAGTGACTGCCTTTTCTTTTTTTGTCTTGTTTTTGGAAAGCAAATGTGTCTTTTCGAGAGCATCCAAAAAAAATGGTGTCACAAGAACAAATTACAATGTACCTTTTCAAAAATAACAAGGAGGTTTTTATGAAATCCACCAAAAGCGTCAACAGCAGCGTGAGCAGTGCCATTGCGGGTGAATGGGAAACCCCGGATGAACTGTTCCAGGAACTTGACCGCGTTTATCATTTCACTTTGGATGCCTGTGCCCGCCCCGAAAATGCCAAGTGCCAGAAGTTCTTCACTAAGAAGGAAGATGGTCTTGCACAGGATTGGCGCGGCAATGTCGTGTATTGCTGCCCTCCGAGCGGGACCCGAAATCTGCGCCTGTGGGTTGCGAAGGGTGCTGCTGAGGGCAAGAAGAAGAACACGACCGTTGTCATGCTGCTGCCGGTATCGACTGATGCTGCCTGGTTCCAGGAACACATCTATCTCCAGCCTGGCGTTCGGGTTCATTTTCTGCCGGAACGAGTTAAGTTCACCAACCGCCTGCTGCCGTCCTATGCAAAGTATGGTCAGAACGGAACTACGAACCCTGCCAGTGGTATGCGGCCCTCAATGGTGGTTGTGTTCACCGGCTCGAAGCGCAAGTTCTGCTGTGAATGAATAGGGAAAGGAGATAGAAACCATGAAAAAGAAAATCACGATTGTGGATAAGGACCTGAACCAGCTTGTGGTAGTTGCAGATTGCAGTAGTGCTCTGTATCAGGACCGGGGCACGAAACTCGGTGAACAGAATCTTCTTTCCGATACTGCCGTCACCTTTAAGGTCTATGATGGAACGGCTCAAGTTGCTGTAATGATGGCAGACATCCTTCAGGTTCCGACCAAGCAGGGAACGATGGCAGATATCTGGCCCACTTCCACTTCTCCGCTTCCTGACAAGCAGCTTGCCATCAACTATCTCTGTACCCGAAATGCTGAACGCCAGATGTTGTGCGACAAAGACCCGAAAGACAGCGTTGCGATGGTCCTGCCTATTACGACACATCTTTATATCGACTCTATCAAAGTCGAGAACGCCTATAAACGGCGCGGGATTGCTACCGGTATGCTGGACTTTGCTGTGAGCCTTGCTTTGCCCGAAACCATCGGCTTGTTCTGCGCCAATGAGGACGCAGAGATGAAAGCAATGCTGAAAGCCCTCAAATTCGCTCAGTCCCCACTCAAGGCACAGAACATGCCCTGGAAAGAGAAGTTCTTTTATTACAAGCGCTTGAAGCGCCTGGCACGATAAAATATCAGGAGGCTTTATTTTGATGGAATCTAATAAACCGCTTCGTACACATCCCAAGATGACGAAAGTTTTGCTCGGCCAGATTGATTCACTGGATAAGGCAGGACATTCGGTTGAAGACATTGCAGCTACGCTGAATACTACTCCGGAAGCTGTTCAGCGTGGCATCGATAAGCTGATTGACCGGCGACGCTCTGAGATTCGTGCAACGCCTGGTGGTGCATTTACGGTGGCTGCTCAAAAGAAAACGGTCCGCGCTGTATGTGCCGAACAGAGCTGCCCGTGGCGTTGTGATGCGAAGGACTACTGCGTTTGGCCGACTTGCCTGAAACGGACTGTCAATCTTGACAAGACCGTTCCGGTATGTGCCAGCGTTGTGAGCAGTGAGACGATGCCCAATAATGCAATGCCTGGGACTGAGCCTGAAGTTGGGCCCAGTGCTGAAGCTAAAACTCAAGCCCCGAATGTCTGAGAAGGAGGATTATGAATTATGTCTGAGAACCGCAGTTTGAACAGCTTGTTTGCTCGGCTGGATGAATCGAAAGCAAACCGCGCAAATGAAGCAAACCGTGAACATGAAAAAGCCGCAGAGGAAGCTGAAAAGGAACGCCAGAAAAAGAAGGTAGAGGAATCCGCTGTTGAGAAGTACCGCGTGTACGATGACGATTACGAGCCGGAAGTTATGATTCCGAAAGGAAACCCTGGCGCTATGCAGCAGCCTGCCAAGCCGAAGAAGGAAAAGAAGGAAACTAAGGAACAGGAGATGGATGAAATTACGGACGGAAATCCGTTTATCAATACTTTGTTCCGCCGCAGCAATAAAACCCAGAGCCCGGCAGCTGTCCCAAAACCCGCTGCACAGCCCGTTGCACCTGCACAGCCTGCTCCGGCACCGCAGCCTACGCCTGCCGACACTCCTTCCCTGGACAATGAGCAGGAAGATGACACCCTCGTATTCCAGCACATTCTGGACGGTGCAAAGAGCCCTGACGCAAATGCCGCTCAGAGCGTTTCTCAGCCCGAGAACGATGGGATTGAAATTGACCTGAGCGATATCGAAAACGACGCTGCAGAGCCTGTCAAGGGGGATGATGAGCCGATTGAAACCTCTTTGAGCTTCTCTCAGAACGAGCCTGAAGCCCCTGCTGTTTCGGATTCTTTCTCTTCAGAGATTCCGAACGAACAGTTTGTTATGCCGGATACCATGTCGGATAATGACGGGGCGCAGAAAGAATCGGTTCAAGAAGATGAAGCGGCCGAGTGGCCGAGTGGCATGAGCGCTCCTCATTTCGGTGAGGAAGAAAACTCTTCCAGTGACATCAAGCCTGTGGGCGATGAGGAAGCCAATGCTTTCCTGTATGCTCGATTTGACAAGAACAATCAGTATGGCGCGTTTGGTCTGTGCATTGATACCGGCAAGAATCTGATTCAGAGCTCTTATAGCGGCGATGCAGGCGATGAAGTGGAATATGCACTGCGCGGCGCTATCGAGATGTTCCGGATTCTGGAAGAGCATGATATCCATGCTGTGACCGTCTATACGGAGCCGGAACTTTCCAAGGCGATGAAAGAGAACGCTCGCCGTCTTATTAACGGCAAGTCCGAGATTTGCCGCAAATACATCGAGATGTCCTGGAAGGCTATGACCAATATCGGCATTGAGTTTGATACAAACCGGGATATCCACAGCGAGTATGCACAGCTTGCACTTGCAACGGCTCGTTACCTGGCATATCGTGATGTTGTGTGATAAGGAGGAAAAGGAATTATGAATCCGTTGGTCATTGCCGTTGATACCGGTAACAAGAACATCAAGACGCCGCATACTGAGCCTTTCAATTCAGGTCTTATCTGCCATGGTGCAATTCCTCCGGCAGTAAAGTCCGATACGCTTCTCTTTGACGGCAACTATTATACCCTTACTCAGTCTCGTATCCCTTATATGTACAATAAAACGACGGACTGGTCCTATTACGTTCTGACTCTCATTGCGATTGCCAAAGAGATGATGGCGATGGGGTATGTACGCCCTGGCCAGAAGCAGGTCAAGCAGGATGTGTGCCTTGCGATGGGCCTTCCTCCGACTCACATTCACGACCTTGCTTCGGAGTACGATAAATATTTTGGCCGTGATGGCCGCCGTGTGGTGTTTACCTACAACAATGTGGATTTTGAGGTTCGCATCGTTCGTGTCATGGTCTTCCCGCAGGGCGTTGCCGCGATTGCACCTTACATGTCCAAAATCATGGCTCGCCCGGAAGCCTATACCTATATCATTGATATTGGCGGTTATACCACCGACGTTGTGAAGTTCAGTCGTGGTGGTCAGGTTGACATGGCGTTCTGTGAGAGCTTCAACAACGGCGTTATCAAGATGTACGATGAGGTACAGCGTGCGGTTCGTAATCGCTTTCAGCTGGATGTGGACGACTATACCATCGACAACATTCTGCGCTGCGGTTACAATCCCGGCAAAGAACTCAATGATGTGGTTCACACGACCGCTCAGAACTATGCCCACACTCTGATTCGGTCCCTGAAAGAGAAAGGCGTTGACTTGACGCTATCTTATCCCGTGTTCATCGGCGGCGGCTCTATCTTGATGCGTCCCGTCATTGAGAGCGAACTCGGTCGTGATGATTATCTCTTCATCGACGACCCTCGCGCCAACGCAGTTGGCTACAAAATGATGGCAGAAAGCAGGTTGGCTGCCGAAAATCGTTGATTGCGGGGTGATACACCTTGGCATCATCGAAACAAGACAAGGGTAATCAGGTGAGACTTCCGGTTTCTTTTGACCTCACAGACCCGAAACAGAAGGCGGCTTACGATATTCTGAAAAACGCAGGATATGGAAAGCGGACACCGACTATCGTAGATGCGCTTTTGAACTCTCTTCAAAGTGTTCCTGAGAGCGTCAGCCTCGAACAACGCCCTTCCTCAACGGAACTCCGAAATGTGATAGAAGAAGCTGTTGAAACTGCATTGCGCAAGTATCAGCTTTCTGGTTCTGCAGTTCAGACTCCCGAACCGCAAGTTTTGGTCCAAGACGTTGTGGCAAGGAAACCTTCTAAGGCACATAAATCCGTGCCTTCTCCATTGCCAAGACAGCCAAAGCCTCTTGAACGTCCCATGGGCAAGCAGATGCCAGAACCGGATAGACCGGCGGCTTCCGATGGAAATATGGATGTGCTGCTATCTATGGCGGACGCTTTCTATTAAAAATAAAGAGCCTCGTACACCAGATAAACTGGATTGTACGGGGCTCTTTTTGTTTGTCGAATTACTTGTTTTGCTCTTCTTTGGCTTTTTCCTCGTTCTGAAGATTCTGCGCAAAAGCGGTGAGAACTTGCGAGCAGCGGCGTCTTACCATAGCAGAGGAAGGGCCTTCTTGATTAAGATTGGCGATATCTGCGGCAGCGTTATAAATGATATGTGGGCCGAGAGCTTCGATGGATGCACCAATTTGCATGTAATCGGCGAATCTCTCTGCTCTGTTTTTTTCACTCTGAATGTTGATGAGTTCTGAAATGTCGTAGTGGAAAACATAGCAGAACGCCAACACCAACTCGAGCGGCATCTGCTTTGTGCCTTCCCGAATGTGCTGGATGGTTTTATAAGAGCATGTAGAGCCTAGAAGCGTGTTGTAGAATGTCGTAACATTTAGCCCTGACGCTATTCTCTGAGCTTCCATTACAGATAATATCTGTTTCTGAGTTTCTTTGTTCCACGAATCAAGCGGCATCCGAATTTGATTTGCATATTGAACAACGTTATCCATGGAAATGTCTATATCTTGATTTGTCAAACTCATGCACCTCCTGACAGTATTTCATGGGAGCATACCCCTATATACAGTATATCACAAAGTTGTATGAAACGCAATTTAATTCAATAGTATCAACAGTTTTGTGACCGCTGTCCATCATATTGCAACGTTCGGAATTTTGCTAGACAACAAGTTGTACATATAATGTGCTCAAAATTTGGATGCACACTATATATTGTGGTCAGATATGCATTTTTCTATTGCAAACCACTATATATTGTTGTATAATGCAAATATGATACAAGATATAGTGTCCGGGACATTAAAAAGTATTCTTGCGCGTCTGTGCGAATTGGCTATCATTTGAGGTAGTATCCTGTTAAAGATAGCGAGGAACAATGCTTTGAGCTAAGCCTGAACATCGAAGACAAATCATGGCGACAACGAAACCTGAAATAATAACAATCATTTGAGTCGAGGAAGTGCGTTTATGATATCAAGTAAAAGACCTATCGTTGTATACATTGAACAGGCAAGAATCCCGGACGAGACAACAAGCATCACGAGAAGCGAAGTGCCCATCACCGGCGATATCGTGGTCCACCATCGTATTCAGAACGGAGCCAATAACAAAGCTATGGGTGATGGCTTTTTGAAAGAATTGTATGACGTCCTTAATGGAGCGGTCGGCGAGAACCTGAGATTTGAAGATGGGGCTTCTGTTTTTGTCTATACTTCCTGTGCAAGAAGCATTGAGAATTACGAGAATTTTGAACGAAATATTCGGTTTGGGTCCGATTTACCAGTACATAGTTTCCGAGCATGCCAGAAAATCTTCAATCTTTGCAAAGAAAATCATTATGATTTGCACATGTCTGAAAATACAATGCTTGGTGAAACCATCAAAAGCGACGCGAGAGCTGAGCTTTTGAATGTTTTGAGGAAAACAGGGGAGAGGGGGAAAATGAATGATGGCACTGGAAAATAATCTGGTTGTGGATTCGGATGCTGAATTGAAAGCTTTCTTGAGTTCCATCCTGTCCTCGGAGGGAATTGTTGTGAACATCAATCGAACTTTTATTGCCTACAACAACGGCACGAACCGCAATAGGGTGTTTGCCCGATGCGCGAACCGGATGGCGCAAAAAGGAACCGACGAAAAATTCGTTGTCATTGCCTTGATGTGCTATCCGGCATTGAACTGGATTCTCAAAGCACGAGATATCGATGCTATGATTGAACAGCTCCATGATATGGATACGGATGGTTCAGTCCGTAACATCTCGGAGATTCAGTCACTGTTGGAAAACAGCACAGGTTACGTAAAGCCTCGTTTACATCTGGAAATGCGTAAACTTTTCTTTGCGAGATGCCAACAGCTGGTGGATGCAGTTGATGATGCAATGAATCGGGCGGTATTCCGGAGTGCTCAGCCTTGCAAGCCAGCCCGCATTTCACTGGCAATGGCAATGCTTCGTGGCTCTATTTTGGACAGCGACCCGGTATCTGCCGTTATGATTCGGAATAACTTTGATGGAATCATCGAAAATATTGCGAAAGTCGGTGGCGAAGCCATCAAGGAACTGGTTCTCCAGTTGGCTCCCAATGAGGGAGTTGTCCAGGGCGCTGAAGCTGCTTATCTCTATCACAATACAGAGGTACTGCTTCGTGAATATTCCCGTATCACGCATCCGTCAAGCGTTGACGGAAACAGTACCCTGCGCTTGATTGCAACTGCTGGCAATCAGTTGGATGCATCTGACCATAAATCAGATGCACGCTATGCTCAGGCACAGATTCTTTTGCAGTATGCAAAGCTGATTGGCGGCGCAATCGAGCTGCTGAAACAGTTCCCGGACGGTGACTCGAAACTCTACGATGTGCTGATGCTCGTCGTCAATGAGAAGTATGGCCCGAACGGAACCGATGAAGCAACTCTCGCCAAACAAGCAGGAATCAACAGCTCTTACTTTTGCGAAAAGAAACATCGCGCATATACCGCACTCTCTGCTCTTTTGTGGGGATGCGATATTGAGTCTTTGCTATCTTTGCTTAGCAAGGATTAGTTTTCTGTTACCCAAAATCGAGACTGGAGTTTCGACTAATCGAATTTCAGCTTGGTTTGGTAAATAACCCATAAGTATGTATTAACCTCGTGTCCCATCATCAGGGATATGGGGTCGATAAAACACACGTAAAATCGAGACTGTAATTTCGACTAATGGCAGGAGGTTGGCGAAAATGGCAAGCAACAATGGTTATCTTACACACTGCCGCATCTGCGGTACACCGATTTTCAGCCTGGGGAACCGTCAATTTTGCTCTGCGTGCTACGCTCAGAACCGGCGCAATGCAGCACATCGCAGCAATGCGGAAGCCAAAATGAGAAGAGAACAGGCAAAGCGCGAGGAGGAAAAAATGAAAGCATCTAATAAAACTGTTACGAGCGCACAGGAATTGGCTATGAGAGCAAAGCTCTCTGAAATGGGTGGTATCTCTTACGGGGAACTGTCTTTGTGGGAAATGTCTCACGGCCTGGAATTCTCTGCATGGGAACACGAATGGGAAAAGCTCAACGGTGGCACGAATTCTGACGGCACCAAGTTCCCGGACCATCTGCCGGAAGGGTTCCCGAAGCGCCGTGTTCCGCCGGAGCATCCTTGGGTCCATTCGGCTGCCTGCCATGGCTAATCACCGGAAAAAGTATAAACGGTCTGAGGATTACCGAAACCGGTATATCTTGAATCATCCCGGAATTTTTGGAAAGTTCTACATGTGCCCGTATTGTGGACGCATTATGACGCGCAATTCGATGCAGGTTGACCATATCATTTCCATCAATTTGGCTAACGAGCATCGGGCGTACCGAATCCTTGTTCCGAACGATGACATCAACAATATCCGAAATCTAACGGCTTCTTGCCCTGAATGCAATAACAGGAAATCTGATTCGGGCGGCGGCTGGATATTCCTTGGCCGATTCGGCAAGTACATCTTTATTTTGATTTGGGCAATTCTTCTTTTGTCTTGCTTAGCTTTTGTCCTATGCTGCATGTCTGGGACTCTTAAACGTGGCTTTTTGATTCCATATGTTGCAGATGTTGCAAATGTTTTGCTGCACTGGATTTCCGACACGATTGCTCAAATGTTTCGATTTAATACATAACACCACACAAAAACCGAAAGGAGATATTTGTTCATGGAACCGAATTCGACTCTGGGCGAGCCTATTGGCGTTGTCCACGTTACTATCAACGGCCAGAAAGTTCCGGCCAATGTCTATGCCGACCGCACCTGCATCATGCCGGATGGCACGATTCGAAAGGTCAAACAGGAGGTGGTCGATGCACTGCTTGCAAAGAAACGTGCGGCAGAGATTCCGGCTCAGACTCCTGCACAACAGGCCCCCGTTGCTCAACCTTTTATTACCCGCGTTCAGTCTCAGCCTGTTGTTCAGCCCGTGCAGCCTGCCGCACCTCAGCCCGCTGTTCAGACTCCGCAGACCACGATGCAGTATGGCGTTTCTGCTCATGGCGTCTCTCCTGCACAAGCTCCTGGATATCAAGTGCCTGTAACGGGTTCTGTTGAACAGCCTTCCCAAGCGACTGCATCCGTTCCCTATATTCCTGACCCCAATGAACTTCCGGACCAGATGACGGCCACTCGCCAGACAATGGTGGCTCAGGAATTGATGCAGCAGGAAGCAAACGAAGCGGCCAAGAAGCGTTTCGGGTTTGGCAAGGGCAAAAAGGAAAAGCCTGCAAGCGGCGTTCACCACGCCGCACCGGCACCGACTCAAGCCACCGCAGAGCCTGCTCGGCCTTCGCAAAAGAAAAAGAGCAGCAAGGTCATTGCAGCAATTCTGGCAGTTGTCATCGTTGGCGGTGTGGCTGGCTATGCTTTCGTACCGCCCGTCTATGATGGTGTAAACGGAGTTCTCACTGCTGTAACCGGACATCAGGTTGGCGTACCTCCTGTATCTGAGAACGGCGATAATGATGTCATCACGCCTCAGCCGACCGTCAATCAGCCCGCATCCGGCAGTACCGACACCACTTCCAATGAAGTAAACAAGGTTCTCGGCGATATCGACATGAGCGGCGATGTCACCATTGAATTTTACGCCAACGTTAAGACTGCAGATGGCAGAGAATATAAAGTTCCTCTGTCTACCGCAAACCTCACCGATGGCACTCTGACTGCACTTCTGGATTCCGGCGGCTATCCGCTGACTCAGAATGCTCAGTGAATCGGTATCAGCTTACACAAATCAACTTCAAAAAGGAGGATAAGCGGGGCTGATGCCGCTTCTTGCCAACAAGTAAAGAATGCAGCATTAAAAAGCCCAGCCGATTTCGCGTCGGTTGGGCTTTCTCGCTTGAATGAAACATGAACAATATGATTAACTCGCAGAAAATCAAATACGCTCTCTGTGCTGCTGGCAGTGCAGCTCTTGGCCTTATCTTTGCACTGTATACACGAAGAATTGTGCTCATTGCTGCTGGATTTTTCGTGGCCGGGTATTTTGTCGTGGAATATCTGGGAGTTGTACAGAGGGCGAAAGACGGGAAATATGTCACGGTAAAGGCTTTGGCCGTCTCGGCTGACCAGCAGCGCGACATGACCGGCGTTAAAGAGACTTGGCGGTTTGTGCCGGTGGATGAAGATGGAAATCCGCTTCGTGACACGGCTTCTCATGACGTTTTCATTACCGTGAAACAAAAGGACCGCGACTACCATATTGGCGGAACCTACAACATGCTGTTTTGCCTTGAAGGTGATAAGGGGATGAACAGTGAAACACTCGTCAGTATTGAACAGTGCTTTCCAGCTTCCTCGACCGCAAAGAAGGCTCAGGAACCGGTTCAAGAGCAGGCCGCAACGCAAGAAGTTGGCGCAAGCGTGAAGAAAGTGAACTTCCAGAACGTAACCAACAAACCCAAGCTGATTGTGCTGGATAATCGAAACCGTAAGCAGGACGGTGATACTGAATGAACTTTCCGATGATTGTTCTTTTGTGCTTCGTGTGCTGTCTGTTCTCGTGCAGAGTAACGAAAGATAGAAGAACTCTGACGGGAATCGTGGTCATGGGTAGAACCTATAAGCGACGCAGTAAATCGCTGGAAGCGACGGCACTCGAAATCATTGTGACGGATACAGGAAACACTGCCCTTAAATTGGAAGTTCCGGGGTGCAAGGATTATGTTGCTTTGCGCCTGAACCGCCACGAAGTAAAAAAATTCAAGGAAGCCTTGATAGCGTGCGGGAACGAGCCGATGGTCGTGACTCTGTTTCAATATAAAGTCAACGGCAAGCACTGTTATATTCTTTATCATGAGCCCGGCAAGGAAGACTCGTACCCGAAATTTGACGGCGCAAAAGAAGATGAGCTGAAAACAAAATGCCGCACCGCTCGCAACATTGCCTTTGTGCTCTATGGCTTCTCTCTTATTCTGTATCCATTAGCGTGGTGGGTATCGGTAATCCTGATAGTAGCTGCTTCCGTCCTGATATACCTGAACATTCCCTTGCTGGATGATGAACTTTGGTTTGATTCCTGCGAATTCATTAAGCGTCCGAAACAGGTAAAAGGGAAGAACTCGGATTCTGATGTTGTCGCATCTCAGGCATCAATTATCCTTGAAGAGATTTCTGAAAAATATCAGGACAAAGGGAAATCGGACAAAGACTATGAACAGCATCAGGAAACATCTACTAAACCGACTGAAAAAGAACCGACCAAGGATTCTAAGAAACCCGAAACATCCGCCCCGATTAACAACAACGAACCTGTAAACGTCAAGGTGAACATTCACACCGAAATCAATCCGGAACCCTCCGAAATCCTTGACGTTCTGGAAGATGAATCTGAACCTATCGTTCCTCCCGCCCCTAAATCTGCATCGACACCAGAAAGTGCAGATGCCGCTGAGCCTTTTGATTCTGCGGACATCTTTGAGCCAGAGCTGGAGCCTGAACCGAAGCCCGAAAAAGAGTCGGTCTTTGATTTGCCTGTGGATGATGACGATACGCAGGACCCCTTCGCCGAAAATTCTGATTCCCACGCTGGTCTTTCATTTGACCCCAGCGGCATTGACATGGATGATGAAAAGGACCCGTTTGCGGACGATGATGCTAACGTATTCAATCCTCCTGATGATGTGAATGAACATGAAGAAGAGCCGGGTATGGATATGATGGACCTTGATGTCCCTGCTCCTCCTGAACCTGATATCGTTGACGCCCCCACATTAGAACAAGAACCATCTATGCAGGACAACGCCCCTGAAATGCCCGCAAAGAAGATGAACGCGTTCGGCACTCTCAAAGCAGCAGCGACTGAGCCTAAAGTTGAACCTCACGAATCCGCAAAATCCGTTGAGAGCCATCCGACTCAGCCCCGGCCCCAAAAGCCTGATGTTCCTCAGACACCAAAAGCTGAACCAAAAGCTGAACCGGTAGCACCAGCTCAGCGCCCAAAAGCAGACAGGGAAGCGGCTCTCACAGGCTTTAACATTACTCGCAAGGTCGAACCTTCAAAAGAAGTGAAGAAGCCTAAGAAACCCATCACGGATAAGCGGACGAGCACTTCAAAATCAAGTCCCAAGGAGGATTCAGCAAAGGCACCTAAACAGAAGCAGCCATCCAAAGAGGCTCCTGCAAAATCGCAAAAGAAACCGGCAAATGAAAAGCAGCAGAATTCTGACGAACCCAAAAAGGCCCAGCCGTTTGACCAGAGCTTTCGAAAGCGTGGCAGAGGCTCTTCCAAAAAGGCCCAGCAGAGCAATGGTCAAATCAGCTTTGAGGAACTTCATTGAGTGTCAAATTCGCCCAAACGCTTCGAAACTTGCGGAAATGTGCGAATCGCGAATAATGGAAAATGTTGAGCCGGTCTCCCATTTTCCAGCTCAATCGTATTATCCGTAAAATGGTCGCAAGTCAGAGGCAAGCAAAAAATGAAGACTCTCAAACAAATTGTTGCGCTGCTGCTTAGTATTGCTGCTTTGCTCGCATCTATCTTTTCTCTGATGGATGTCAAACGAAATGTTGAGCGAAATAAGCAGGCAGCAGATTTCGCAACACAGGCGATTCTTTCGGCTCAGTCATCTACGCTGTTGGAGCCAACACTTGATGTGGATGCCAGCCGCCTTGAACTTCTTTCTACTGAGGTTCGGAACACGGAATTAACACCCGTCAATCAGACTCTTGATGTTCAGGCTTCTATTCAGAAAATCGATAACAAGCTGAAGAACATCCAGGAAGAAAAGGATTCCGAAAAAGAAAAAGAAGAAGAAACAAAGGCCGAGCAGCAGGCAGAAGCGGCACCGGCAGGTCCGAACTATAACGACGATAACGATTACCCGAACTTCTGCGGCCGATTGCATATTCCTGCAGCTGGGGTAGACGTTGCGCTTTATAACAACACAGACCAGGAAACCTGCAACCGTGAAGACAGCGCATGCGTTTTCCCGAAAGCACCGCAAGATGGCGGCAGCAATATCGTTGCGGATAACGAAATGCCTGGTTTGACATCCGTTACAATCGGTTCGACCGCATATGTCATCACTCCGTCTGGCGAACAAATCAATTATATCTGTGTGGATGCCTGTGACGGCCACAACGATGTGACTGGTTTTGATGCTTTGCAGAAAAATGACGGAACGGTTGTTTGGGGTTCTGCGGACCTTATCGTATATACCTGCCTGAGCGATGCCTACAATGTTCGCATTGTCTGCTTCAACCGGGCTTGAGGAGGAAAAGCAATGAGCAACGAAAAGAACAGCCAGAACAAGTCTGGCGAATTGAAGAAACCGCCCTATGTGACTCGGACGAATCAGCCCTGGACCACGGTTTTTGCGGAGGACCTGAACAAGAAGAAAGAAGAGGATACTCCCGCTGAAACCAAACTCGACCTTTCTCAGTTCGTGAAAGTTGAAAAGGTCCAGGACGATAAGTCCACTACCATTCCCGCTCCTGTGTCGGAAGCCAAGAAGGACAAGGCAGACACCGTGAATAAAGGGAACGTTCAGAACGTAACGCCTATCCCCACACCGGAACATAAATTCCGTCCGAAAGGCTCTTCTCAGCAGAGCAAGCCTTCCGATGAGTTTGAAACGAAACCCGTTATGGAAGCGGCTCCTGCCGCCACTGAGGAAAAGCCTGTCGCTAAACCCGAAAGCAATCAGCAGGATGATGACAGCGACTCTTTTGTCTCTCCTTCGTTTGGTGGATTCAAGAATCCGTATGCAGATGAAGAACTGGAAGAGAAACCGGAGAAAAAACCTGAAGCGAAAGATACCGAGAAAAAAACTGTTAAGCCTAAAGTGGCTGTTAAGTCCCACAAAGGCGGCAATGTCATTCTGGGTGTCAGCTGTGTAGTTCTTGCCGCATCCGTGGTCGTTATGGGCATGACGATTGCTGAAAGCCGTAAGAGTGATTCTATCGTTTATCCGTCTACTGGAAGTGCTCTGAACATCTCGGCTGATGTTGCGACGACCGACACTAATTTTGAAAATCAGGAAGCCTTGACTCCTGTAGTATCTATGACTTCGGATGGAAACACCTGGACGCTGAGTTCCTCGACTTTCCTGATTACTGATGGCGAATCCAAGGTAGCGGTCGCTGTAGACAGTGCAGACAGCATCAAGTACGATGGCGCGGCCTTGCAGTATGAGCGCAATGGAGTAACCTATCTTGTCCGTATGGTGAGCGACAGCTCTTATCTGGGCAATAGTACAATGACCGAACACGAAGACGGTGCTACTCATATGATTACCGGCATTGAAGGTATCGGGAACGGTAAAGTACTTGTTGTGATTGCTACATACGGTGCTACCGGCGATGAGAGCATCAACGATGCAGCAAATGAAGAAGTAACCGCTTTGCTGAGCAGTGCCGCACCTGCCAATGATGGTGCTTCCTTGCTGCTTGATAATGTGCCTGCCGATTTTGATGGACGCACTTTGAGTCTGACGAATGAGCGCGTTCTGGTCAAAGATGGCGATTCTGAGGTCGTGTTTGCACCTGCATCCTACAACGCTGATGATATTCAGTTCACGGATACCAAGCAGACACTTTCTGGTTTTACAGTTGCTCGCTCTGATTATGCTGACTCCGACAGCAGCAAGACCTATCTCGTGGAAGGCACTGACCACAATTTCCTGGCCGTCACGAACAATGAAGATTTGCTGAACAGCATTCTGCAAGTCCAGTAAAAATAACATTTCAAAAATAGGAGAATACCAAATGAATAAACGTAAAACTTCTTTTATCCTTGCAACTGCTCTGGCTGCATCCATCATCATGTCTGGCTGTGCATCGACTGCTGTGTCCGGCAGTGACAGCTCTTCTACTGCCACTGAAGAATCTGCAACCGTCGAGACTGCGCTGGACATTGATTACAGTGCGGGTCTAAAAAAGGACGGTCACTATGCTGGTGTCAAGGCCAAGAATATTGTTACTCTTCCGGATGACTATGACCATATGACCTTTAAGACTGAAGACCTGCACATGGAAGACGGCGCTCTGGATTCCGCTTTGCAGCAGATTAAGCAGACTTACGGTGAACACACCACTGTGGACCGCGCGGCGCAGGAAGGCGATTGCGTGACGGTGGATTATACCGGCTCCTACAACGGCGATGAATTCCCGAACGGTTCTGCAAAGGATGCCGAAATCGTATTGGGTCAGGGATATTACGTAGATGGCTTTGAGAGCCAGATTGAAGGACATTTTGCCGGTGAGAAGTTCGATATCACTGTGACTTTCCCCGACAGCTACCCTGACACCACGGATTCCGAGGGCAACACTCTGAGCCTGGCTGGTCAGGATGTTCAGTTCCGCATCGAACTCAAGGATGTCTCTGAGCTGACCTTGACGGATGACTCTATCGTGAACTGCTTCGGCGATAACAAGTATTACACCGAGGATGGCACTCTGGTCAATTCCGTGGATACGTTCAAACAGTATTACAATGAGCTTTTGACCAAAGATGCTCTGGGCCTTGCCATCTATAACTATATGATGGATAACTCCGTTGTTTCCGAAATCCCTCAGAACCTCATTGATGACCAGCGTGATACTTACCGCAAGGAAATCGAAGCAAGTGCAGAGAACATGGGTAAGACCATGGACGAGTACCTGGAAACCACCGATTACGATACTGAGGATGCCTTGCTCGACAGCTACAATGACCGCATTGAAGAAAGCGTAAAGGCGTATCTGATTTTCCAGGCTGTGGCTGAAGCAGAGAAAATCAAGGTCACCGATGCCGATGTAAGCGATTATTTTGGTGATGATTCTTTGAGTGTCCAGCAGGCTCAGAAATACTACGGCGAAGAATATGTGAACCAGACGGTTCTGTACAACAAAGTAGGTGACTGGCTCACTGCTCACGCAACGATTGTGTGATTTCATCCCAAAAATGCTTGACGATATATGCGAACTCGATACAATGAATATTGTACGATAGATACCATCTACTAGGCGATATATGCGCTCGTACAATTCACAATCTCGTCGTAAGGCAGACTTCTCATTTGTTTGGGGAGCCTGCCTTTTTTATTTATTAACTGTCTTTTGAAAGGAGACAATTATCATGACTAACGTTAATGTTTTTACTATCATTGGCCGTCTTACTGCTGACGCAGAAGAATTCACTATTGGCAACAACACATACGTTGGATTCCGTGTCGCAGTAGACCGTGGGCAGAATAAGGAAAGCTCTTTTTTACCTGTTCGTGCTCCTAAAAAGTTTATCAGTGACAATCTGCGCGCTAAACTTATCAAAGGCGCTCCTGTTCTGGTCACTGGCCGCTTCGAATCTGGTTCCTATGACAAGGATGGGCAGAAGAAATATTACACTTATCTGAGTGCGGCAACGATTCAGCATGATGTCAATGGCAACTTTGCCGATGGCATGCTGATGGGTAACCTGACCGCAGATGTTACGACCCGTTCTACTCAGAACGGAAATAACATTGCAAACTTTACGGTTGCCAGCAACCGCTCTTACCAGAAGGATGGGCAGTGGGTTGATGTTCCTTCCTTTGTGGCTGTCGCTGCCTCCGGAAAACTTGCGGAGTTTATCGCAAGCAAATTCCATAAGGGCGACCCCATCATGGTTGCTGGTACTTTGTCCAGCTATTCTTACAAGAATAAGGACGGTGAAAATCGTACGTCCTACACCGTATGGGCTGACAAAGCAGCTTTTGCAAGTCGTGGCAAAGACACTGCTCAGAACAGCACTCCTGCTCCTGCAGCAACTCCTGCTTCGGCTCCTGCTCCTTCTGCACCGACTTACGGTGAGTATGGGGCTGATGAATTTGATGCCGTTGAGGAAGAGGACGATTTGCCCTTCTAATCTATTCTAAGCCCCGTGAGCTGTGCTAACAGGCTATACGGGCGATTACACACTAATTTAAGTCGAGACTGGCATTCTTGCTGGTCTCGACTATTTTAATTTAATCGGAGGTAAAAAACTATGAATATGCAAAATATGTGGTGGACCGGCAAGACCAATGACTTGCTCGACCCTGCGCTGCCCGACTTCTTTCATGATGTCCAGCTAGGCATCGGAACGAGGTTTATTGATGACCCTACCGCTGCCAGTGTAAAGCAGGCCAGGGTATACCAGACCAATGGGCACTGTGTGCCCGGCAAAATAACAGCAGATTTCGCGAAGGCATTGTGCCGCGCTGAGATGATTGAGAATGGGCGCAAGGTAGGCGCGTATTCCTGCAATAAAGATGGTCGAACAATGGCTGAGTGGGTAGACAACAATATCTACAAGGAATGTGAAATTGACCATTTGGGAAATACGCTTTGCCTGGCTTACGATAGAGGCACCGGGCAGATGTATGCTTCTAATGGCTTGAATGGAAATCCTTTAGACGCATCTAAGACTGGCCTTGCACCTTTCTTTCTGCTTCTGTGGGGCGATTTTCAAAATCGTGTTGACGGTTTTGAGGACATCTTTCAGAAGTATGTTGCAGAAACCGACACTACCCAAAAAGTCAAGTACGCTTGTGCTTTGGCTGGTACTGCGTGTGACGCAATGTTAGAGCAAGACACGGACCTCAAGGCAAAATATCCTAACAACGGTAATTTGAAGAGTGTTACTCAGAGCCTTGCCAAGAGCAAGAAATTTTCCCCCGATTTGGTTTGGGGCACTTTTCAGTTTTTGAGCGACCAAAAAGGCTCCGGAACCAGCAAGTTCACGTTTAAGTCTGTTAAAGACTTTGTTGGCTATTTTGCTGATAACAATCGTATTCTCTCTGACGAGGAGAAGAGCCTGGTCCCACAGCTTGATGACGGATACATCCTTCCCGAAGAAGTTGTGACTTCCTGCTATCTCATTTCTAAAACACACGGCACCAAACGCCCTATGACCAACATCATGCTGCGTGGTGACCCGTCTGTCGGTAAGACTGCTGGTGCTCGTGCGATTGCTGCCGGTCTTGGTCTACCTTATACGTTCATTACCTGCAATGCTGGTACTGAAATGTATAACCTGATTGGCGACATGATGCCCATTGATTCTACTGATTCTGACGATAGCATCAATGAGGAACTGTTCAAGGACCTGCCGACCGCAACTGATATCAGTATGGACCCCGTGACAGCATATGAAGCTATTACTGGCGTTTCTAAGGCTGATGCCACTGAAACCGAATGCATGACCGAGCTGTTCCGCAAGCAGATGAAGCTTTGCTCTGAGGCTTGCAGCCAGGGCTTCCGCTATGTTGAGAGCCCTCTGGTTCGCGCTATCCGCAATGGTTGGGTCTGTGAGCTGCAGGAGCCTTCTCTGATTACGCGTCCGTCCGTCATGCCCGGTTTGAATGGCCTTTTGGATGAAACTGGCTGCGTCGTATTGCCGACAGGTGAGATGCTGCATCGGCATCCTGACTGCATCATCATCTCCACGTTGAATGTTGACCTGGAAGGCTGCCGTCCGCTGAACCAGTCGTTCATCGACCGCCACCATCTCATCGTTGACATGAAATGCCCGAATGATGCGGTTATCATCAAACGTATCAAGGGTATGACCGGCTGTGGAAATGATGTCCCGCTGCAGACGATGGTAGATTGCGTTCACCAAATTGCCAAGAAGTGCCAGACTTGTGGCGCTACAGATGGCAATGTAAACTCGATGCGCTCTCTCGCAAACTGGGTTCAGGCCGGTATGCTGATTGGCGATTATGCTAAAGCTGCCGAATGGACCGTTGTGAGCGGTGCAACATCTGACCCGCAGACTCGTGAAGAGCTCATGGGAGTTGTTGCAAACTACAGCTTCGCCTAAATAACAATAAAGCCCCGACCTTTCTGGTTGGGGCTTTTTCTTTTGCATTTTTTGTTTAGTTTCAAAAATAACGAAAAGGGGACTATTTTGCGTTCGATTCGCAACTTCGCTAAATCTCCGTTTAGCGAAATATAGGGAAGCCTTTTAGCTTTTGGAATCTTTACAAAATGAAGGCCGGGAAAGCCCACGGTTTCAACCGTGGGATGATAGGCCGACAATAATGGTTTTCTTCGTATTTGCCAATATAATTGTAATGTGACGATGTTGTGATATAAAGTTCATATATCTGTAACATAAAATTGTCTGAATTGTGATAAAATAGATACATGAAAAGAAACTACAGACGCACAAAAACAACCGTTTCTATGATAAATTATCACTTTGTGTTTTGCCCACGCTATCGGAGAAAATTATTTCTGGTTGATGGGTTTGAAGCTCGTTTCAAGGAACTTGTAACTCAAATTTGTGAGCAAAACGACATTGTGATACTGGCAATGGAATGTCATATCGACCATTGTCATCTTTTCGTGAATGCTCCGCCTACATTAAGTGCTGCAGAAATCATGAAAATTATTAAAGGAACCACCGGCAGGATACTTAAGCAAGAGCTTTTTCCTGACACGGTTATGCAAATGTGGACACGCAGCTATTTTGTAAGCACTGCCGGAGATGTGTCTACCGCTACGATTCAACACTATGTAGAACAGCAAAAAAAGAGAGGAGGGTAACTTTATGGCTTTCGGGAGCAAGAATAGCACGCCATCATTTGTATTGACATTGCCTTTTGATATAAGTCTCAACGAGCAAGACTATCTGTATAAGGAGTTCAAGAAGTGTGGTGTCATCTACAATCAGCTTGTGAGTGCGACTACAAAAATGTGGCATCAATTGCGCAAGACGCGCAAGTATCGTGAGTTGATGGCAGCTATTGCAAAAGCAACTCCCGACAGCGATGAGCAAAAAACACTCTTTAAGCAACGCGAAAAGATGCTTAAAGAATATCGTTTTTCTGAAGATGCTTTTCATAAGTTGGTTGTGCCGTACGCGAAGCACTATGCCATAAACTCCCATATAGCACAGGCAGTTGCCTCTGATGTTTGGAAAGCATGGAGCACTTTCTTCTTTAGCAAAGGAAAAGAGGTTCACTACAAAAGGTTAGATGATTTAGCAGCTATCTCCGGAAAAAACAACTTCACCGGTATCGTGCTTCGCCCGGCAAACCTCACTACAAGCAATATTGAGTCGGCTAAGCGCAAGGCGCAAAAAGCCGTCGAGAAGCGATACGATGATATGTACGGGCGGCCTGACCCTAAAGACGATAAGAAAGTCGTTCTTCCTGATGAGGTAAAACCACAAATGGAAGCTGAAATTGCTGCCGCTATCGCAAAAATTAAGCCCACTATCGGAGAAGGCAAACTGCGCATTGTGTACGGAAAGCATGAATTTCCTGTTGTGTTGCGTAATCCTAACACTCAGACAGGAAAATATCAGCAGGAAGCTCTCAAATGTGGAGTAAAATACTGCCGCATTACTCGTAAGTGGGTCAAAAACAAGTGGAAGTATTATGCACAATTCATCTTAGAAGGCTATCCTCCCACAAAGTGCGACGGTAACGGCGTGATGAAGCATCCTGTAAATCAAGGGCGCATAGGTCTTGATATCGGCACACAGACGCTTGCTGTCAGCGGCAATGATATCTGCGATTTAATGGTGCTCGCGCCATCGGCAAGAGCGCAGGCCAAAAGCCTCGTAAATGAGATTGCTCGCACACAACGTGCAATGGACCGCTCCCGCCGCGTTACAAATCCGAAATATTATAATCCGGATGGCACGATAAAGAGGCTGAAGCGCCAGCATGGTCACAAACAAAAGCGTGACTGGAAGTACAGCAAGCGCTATTTCCGTTTAAAAGCAAAACTGCGTGACTTAAACCGCCGATTGGCAGATATCCGCAAGATGGAGCACAACACCCTTGCTAACGAGTTGCTGGAACATGGCAACGAGTTCGTGATTGAAGATATGAACTACAAAGCATTGCAGAAACGCAGCAAGGAAACGAAAGTCAATCCAAAAACCGGTAGAGCACATACTAAAAAACGGTTTGGCAAATCGTTGAGCCGCTGCGCCCCCGCAATGTTTATTTCCATCCTGAACAAAAAAGCCAATCGTT
>OLOX01000678.1_pt1 | contig 35493 bp, 29 predicted proteins | sample 1672091 | NCBI WGS metagenome assembly OLOX01 (sample SAMEA3136644, study PRJEB25190) | human gut metagenome | reverse complement strand
TGCCGGCGCCAACCGCCACTCCCGCCGCGCATGCCGCAACCGTGCCGAACACTTCGCCAAGCTTCATAGCAGCCCCTTTCAACGTACGCGCCGCGCGCGTTTGCTTATGGCGGAATTATCGCACACTTCGCCACCCTGCCAACGCCAGCACCAGGCAACGGCACTAATGGGCCGCATCGCCGCACGAACACGGCGGCAACCCCACTGTCAATGCAACGAGGTCAACGCATCGAGATGCACCTATCACCGCGATTCACCTTCGCCTTCCGCCTTCCGAAAGCGCGCTCGATTATGTGCCAAGACTCGAAGCCGCTGGCGTCCTCGGGGAGACGCTGTGCAATCATCGCCGCCCGGCGGCGGGCTTGCCAACGTGCGCTAAAATAGACGTTTACACAACATGAGGTTGTAAGGAAGGAAGCCAGCCGTCATGAACTTGGAGAAGTCCATCGCCTCGCAATGCAACCCGCGCGCGCTTGCGCGTGGGCGCGCCATCGCCGCGTCGGATCGCAACATCCTGACCAAGCAGGTGCGCTACGACGCCGACGAGTCCATCATCAGCGCGTTCGTTGCCTCAAGCAGCGGATGGGACGACCGCTACCGCACATCGGTGACGCTCGACGAGGATGCCGGCGACGTGGTGGACTACTCGTGCACGTGCCCGGCGTTTCGCGAATACAACGGCATGTGCAAGCACTGCGTGGCGCTGGCGCTGACGTTTTCAGAGCGCCCCGACACGTTCATGGGCTACCAGGCGCACCGCACCGCGCAGTCGTCGGCCTGCATCGCCGAGTTCATGAAGCGCACCGAAGCGCTTGACGCCGAGGACACGCCCGCCGGCTCGGTGCGTCTGCACGCCGAGCTGTCGTTCGGCTACGGCCTGTGGTCGGCTGCGTTTCGCATCTCGGGGCCGGCGGGCACGCCGTATGTGGTGAAGTCGCTCAGCGAGTTCGCCGAGCGCATGCGCCGCGGCGAAGCGTACGCTTACGGCAAGAAGCTGTCGTTCACGCACGCCCCCGCCCTGTTCGACGACCGCTCGCGCGCCGTGGCGCAGTTCATCGAGCGCGCGTGCTCCATGCGCGAGGCGGCCGACGACGGCCCGGCATGGCTGCGCCGCCAAACGGCCCAGGTGGGACGCACGCTGCAGCTTTCGGAAGCCGAAACCGTGGAGCTGTTCGACCTGCTTGAGGGCGACGTGTTCTCCATCCACAGCGCCGATTTCGCCACGCCAACGGTTGAGCGCGTGCGCGTGGTGCGCGAGGACCCCGCCATCTCGCTGGGCCTTGCGCGTGCCGAGCACGGCTGGACCATCGAGCGCGGCGAGCGCATCCGCATCGCCGAGCAGGCGGGGCGGCTGTACGTCTGGCTTGGCAACGACGTGGTGCACCGCTGCTCGGCGGCGTTCGCGCGCTGCGCCGACTTTTTGCGCACCGTGTACGACAGCGACGAGAACACCCTGTTCATTGCCGACGGGGACATGCCGCTGTTCTGCGCGGCGGCGCTGCCGCTTATCGAGTCGCAACTGCAGGTCAGCGCGCCGGACGAGATAAACGCCTATCGCCCCGTTCCCTGCAAGCTGGAGTTCTACTTCGACAAATCGGCGAAGCACGTGCACATCGGTGCGCAGGCCGTGTACGGCCAGCACCGCTTCGCGCTGCGCGGGCAGGTGCCGAAGGCGGCCGAGGGCGATAAACCCACGGGACCGGCGCCGCTGCGCAACCAACGCGCTGAGGCGAAGGCATCCGCGCTTATCGAGCGCTTCTTCGGCCCCGAGAGCGCATCCATCGCGCTGTCCGAGGAAGACGCCGTGGCCCGCCTGGTGTTCACGGGGCTTTCCGAGTTCCGCGCGCTGGGCAACGTGTTCACCACGCCGGCGTTCGACAGGCTTATCAAAGACGAGAAGCCGCGGTTGAGCCTGGGCGTGTCGCTGTCGGGCAACCTTATCAACCTGACGGTGGATGCCGGCGACTTGGCGCCTGCCGAGCTTGCGGCCATGCTGGCCAGCTACCGCAAGAAGAAGCGCTACCACCGCTTGCGCAGCGGCGCGTTCGTGGACCTAGAGGACTTCGACCTGTCGCAGCTTGACCGGCTGGCGTCCGATCTGGGCATCACGCAGAAAGAACTTGCAAGCGGCGTGGTGGAGCTGCCGTCGTTTCGCGCGTTTTACCTGGACGAGGAGCGAAACCTTCACCGCGACCGCAGCTTCACGCAGTACCTGGAAAACTTCCATCGCGTGAACGAGACGAACTACAGCGTTCCCGAAGGGCTGACGGCCACGCTGCGCCCCTACCAGGTGGAAGGCTTCCGCTGGCTTTCGGCGCGCGTGGACGCAGGGTTCGGCGGCATCCTGGCCGACGAGATGGGCCTGGGCAAATCCGTGCAGCTTATCAGCTTGCTGGTGGCGCGGGCGCAGGAAGCGCGCAGCGTGGGGCCCAGCCTGATCGTGTGCCCTTCGTCGCTGGTGTACAACTGGCTGGCCGAGTTCGAGCGGTTCGCGCCGGGGCTTTCCGTTGTAGCCGTGGTGGGCAACGCCGCCGAGCGCAAGGTTATCCGCGGTCGGGCGTTTTCCGCGTACGACGCACAGCTGGCCGCCGCTGCAGGCACGGCCGATTCCGGCAGCGCGTCTCATGCCGGTGACCAGCTTTCACCGGTTGATGTGCTGGTAACGTCGTACGACCTCGCGCGCATCGACTCGCCCGATTACGCCGGGCGCGAGTTCTACCTGTGCGCGCTTGACGAGGCGCAATACATTAAAAACCCCGCTACGCTGACTACGCGCGCCATCAAGCGCCTCGGCGCGCGGCACCGCTTCGCGCTGACGGGCACGCCCATGGAGAACCGCCTGTCCGAGCTGTGGAGCATCTTCGACTTTCTGATGCCGGGGCTGCTTGGCCCCTACGCGCGGTTCCGCGAGCGCTTCGGGTTGCCCATCGTCGGCGGCGACGAAGACGTGGCCGCGCGCCTGACGGCGGCAACCGGGCCGTTCATCCTACGCCGCCAGAAGGCCGACGTGCTGACCGACCTGCCCGACAAGCTGGAAAGCGTGGTGTACGCGCCGCTTGAGGGCCAGCAGCTGAAGCTGTACCGCGCCCACGAGCAACACCTGCGCGAAGAGCTGACGCACCAGCGCCGCGAGCGCAAGGAGCGCCAGGCCAAGCGCGCAGCCGGCGAGCAGGTATCCAACGTGGAAGTGCTGGCCGAGCTCATGCGCCTGCGGCAGCTGTGCTGCGACCCGCGCCTGGTGTTCGAGAACTACCGCGGGCACGGCGCAAAGCTCGACGCCATCATGGAGCTGGTGTCCTCGGCGCGCGACGGCGGCGAGAAAACGCTGCTATTCAGCCAGTTCACCAGCTTCTTGGAGCTGATCGCGCAGCGCCTTGACGAGGCCGGGATCGCGTACTACACCATTACGGGCTCCACGCCGAAGAAAGACCGCGTGGACATGGTCAACGAGTTCAACGGAAACGACGTGCCCGTGTTCCTGGTGTCGCTGAAAGCCGGCGGCACGGGGCTGAATCTGACGGGCGCCAGCGTGGTCATCCACGCCGATCCGTGGTGGAATGCCGCCGCGCAGCAGCAGGCCACGGACCGCGCGCACCGCATCGGGCAAACGCGCGTGGTAAGCGTGCAGAAGGTTATCGCGAAAGGCACCATCGAGGAGCGCATCCTGCACCTGCAGGAAGAGAAGAGCAAGCTGGCCGACCAGGTCATCGGCGCGGCGGGCATGTCGCTTGCAAGCCTAAGCACCAACGAGCTGATCGACTTGCTGGGAGAATAGCAGGCTGCCACCAGTCCTGCCCGCCAGCAACAAAAGAGCCAGCCCCACAGGGACCGGCTCTTTTCGCATTCGAGGCAAAGCCTAGAACTTGCGGAAACGCTGGTAGCGCTGTTCAAGCAGCTCTTGCTCGCTTAAGGCGCACAGCTCGTCAAGAGCTTCGCGCACGTATTCGCTAACGTTTCGCTCGGCCGCCTCGGGGTTCTCGTGCGCCGGGCGCGGACCCTCGGACACCACGTCATCGATGATGCCCAGCTCGCAAGACTCGTGCGCGCTCATCTTCATGACGGCCGCCGCCTCGGGCGCGCGCGTGCGGTCCTTCCACAGGATGGACGCAAACCCTTCAGGCGACAGCACGGAGTACACGGCGTGCTCCTGCATGGCCACGCGGTTGGCAACGGCCAGCGCCAGCGCGCCGCCCGACCCGCCTTCGCCCAAAAGCACGGTAACCACCGGCACCTTCAGGCCGGCCATGGCAACCAGGTTGTCGGCGATGGCGTTGCCCTGCCCACGCTCCTCGGCCTCGGTGCCGCAGAAAGCGCCCTGCGTGTCCACCAGGCACACGATAGGACGGCGGAACTTCTCAGCCTGGCGCATAAGGCGCAGCGCCTTGCGATACCCCTCGGGCTGCGGGCAACCGAAATTGCGCGCGATGCGCTGCTTGAGGTCGGCGCCCTTTTCCTGGCCGATAACGGTGACGGCGCGGCCGCCGATCCAGCCGACGCCGCCGATGATGGCGCCGTCGTCGGCGAAGCCGCGATCGCCGTGCAGTTCGATGAACCCATCGACCATTGCGTTGATATACGCAACTGACGTGGGACGATGCACGTTGCGCGCCAGCTGCACGCTTTGCCACGCGCGGTTTTCCGCCGACGCGGGGGCGGCATCCTCTACGGGCGCGGCGTCGTCGGCGTCAAGCGACGAGCCGCCTTCGGCATCGAAGCCGCCCTTCGCGATAGCGCGCTCAACGCGACGGCTGACCGACGTGCGGTTCGCATCCGCACGCAGACCCGCCGGAAGCGCATCGTACAACCGGTCGCGCACACGTTCTTTGACCACGCACGCGGGCTCGGGCTTCAAATCAGTGTACATCACGGTGTTGTACGTGCCCGTGCCGGCTTCCAGGTTGTCGCACACGGCCTGATAGCTGACAAGGATGTCTCGGTCGCCGGCGTTGTGCGCCGCGCCCGTGGCCTGCTTCGATGTGGACAGATGCAGCGCCAGCAGATGCGCAAGCGTGGCGCGCAAATCCGGGCGCGGCACAATGGCGTCGATAAGCCCGTGCTCAAGCGCGAACTCCGCCGTCTGAAACCCTTCGGGAAGCTCTTGGCGAATGGTGTCGCGGATGACGCGTTGGCCGGCAAACCCGATAAGCGCGTGCGGCTCGGCCAAGATGATGTCGCCGTCCATAGCAAACGAAGCCGTCACGCCGCCGGTGGTGGGATCGGTAAGCACCGAGATGTACGGCAGATGCGCCTCGGCGTGGCGCTGGATAGCGCACGACGTCTTCGCCATCTGCATAAGCGACACAAGGCCCTCTTGCATGCGCGCGCCGCCCGAAGCGGTGAATATGACCACGGGCAGATGCAGGCGCGTGGCGCGCTCGAACAGGCGCGTGACCTTCTCGCCCACCACGTTGCCCATAGAGCCCATGAAAAACGTTGACTCCATGATGCCGATGGCCAGGCGCAGGCCCGCGATGCAGCCCTCGCCCGTGCGCACGCCTTCCTCAAGGCCCGACTTTTCGCGCTGGGCAGCAAGTTTGTCCAGGTAACCCGGGAAATTCAGCGGGTCGGTTTCCTGAAGTCCCTCGTCCCATTCGATGAACGATCCGTCGTCAAGCAGGTCGTCGATGCGCTCCGACGACGTCATGCGCAGGTATCCGCCGCAGTTCGGGCAGGCGAAGTGCGAAGCGGCCAAACTGGTGCTGTCGAACTTCATGCCGCACTTCGGACACGTCCGCCACGTGCCGCAAACGCTTGCCGGCTTGTCCGTGGCGCACAGCACCCAGCCGAACTGCGGCGAATTGCCCAGCGGGCGAAACACGCGGATGCCATCGGCTGCGGCGCGCGCCAAAAACGTGTCCACCTCGGCAAGCGCCAAAGCTTCCTCGCCCAGCAACACCACCGCAGCGCCGCAAGCGCGGGCAGCCTCAAGCACGGCGTACCCGTTGGCGAACAGCGCGTCGCCGCCTTTGCCGGGCAGGCACGCGCGCGCATCAGCAGCGCGCAGGTACGCATCGCCGGCACGATCCTCGGTGTAGGCCGCCGCGGCCACCATGCCGGCATCTTGCACCGCAAGCAGAATCTTCTTCACCGCGCGTCCGCGGGAAACCACCAAGGCCACAGGCGCATCGGCGGCTTCTTCACGCACGGGCGAAACCACTTCGGCGGCGTCCACATACGTGGACATGTCCGCAGCGTCCAGCGCATTCGGAGCAACAGCAGACTGGGCGCGCGCCTCCACGGCGATGCGCGTCAAACGGTACGCAACAGCCGCATCGTGCGGTTGCGCGCCGCTGCCATCTGTGCGCGAATTGACGAACGAGCCCTCGCTATCGAACGTGATGTACCCTGTTTTCGTGCGTTTCATGATCAAATCCTTCAAGGCGGCATGCCCGCCCGTTGCCTGCTATTGCTCGGCTTTCGCCATGACGTATTTCTGCGTGGCCGTGGCCGCCACCTTATCGCCCACGAGCGCCTCCACGTCGGCGACCACCATGCGCGACGAGTTGCGCGTAATGGTTGCCTTCAGCGTCAGCGTGTCGCCCGGCTGCACCTGGTTGCGGAACTTCGCCTTGTCGATGCCGGCGAAAAATCCCAGCACGCCCGGCTCGTCGCGGCCCACCAGCGCGCAAAACGACGCCGTCTGCGCCAGCGCTTCCATGATGATGACGCCCGGCAGCACGGGATGGCCAGGGAAATGACCGGCGAACAGCGGCAGCTTAGGGTCAACATCCAGCTCGGCCGTAATGGAAACGCCCGGCTCGCACGCAACCACGCGGCTCACCCACACAAACGGATCGCGATGCGGCAGCACCTGCTCGACAACATCGCGCCCACAAGGATAAGAAGTGTCCAACATAGAAGAATTCCTAATCGATAGATTCACTGTAAGGCGAAACAGCCAAAACGGCGTTGTGGCCGCCGAAGCCGAGCGAGTTCGACAGCGCTACTTTCTGAGGGTAGTTCTGCAGCGGCTCGGACACCACGTTCACGGGGCACTCGGGGTCGGGCTGGGCAAAACCTGCCGTGGGCGGCACGCACTGATTGGCCACCGAAAGCGCCGTGACCACGGCCTCAACCGCACCGGCGGCGCCCAGGGTGTGGCCCAAAGAGCCCTTTACCGACGTGATGGGAATCTTGCGCCCCAGCTCATCGCCGGCAAGCGCGATGAGCGCCGCTGCCTCGGTGGCGTCGTTGGCATGCGTGGACGTGCCGTGCGCGTTCACGTGCCCCAGGTCGGCCACGGTGAAACCGCCCTCGTCAAGCGCCTGCTGCATGGCGCGCTGAATGCCCTCGCCGGTGGGGTTCGGCGCCGTCATGTGGTAAGCGTCACCCGTCGAGCCGAAGCCGGTGATCTCGGCGATGGGCTTCGCACCGCGCGCCAGCGCATGCTCCAGCGATTCCAGCACCAGCACCGCACCGCCTTCGCCCGCCACGAAACCGCTGCGGCGCACGTCGAACGGCATGGACGCCGCCTGCGGGTCCTCGGCATGCGTCAGAGCGCCAAGGTTCGTGAAGCCCGCGATGCAGATGGGGTTCACCGATTCCTCGGAGCCGCCGGCAAGCGCCAGGTCGCAATAGCCGTGGCGGATGGAGCGCACGGCCGAGCCGATGTTGTGCGCGCCGGTGGCACACGCGGTGGAGACGTCGATGCACTCGCCGCGCATACCGTAGCGGATGGCGATGTGGCCGGCGGCCATGTTGCCGATCATCGTGGGAATGAACAGCGGGTTCACGCGCTTAGGACCCTTCTCGTCAAGCGTGCGGAAACCCTTTTGCAGCTCGTCGATACCGCCGATGCCCGTACCAAACGCAATGGCCACACGCGTGGAATCGACCTCGTCCATGTTCAGGCCCGCCTGGGCCATCGCCTCGTCAGCTGCGACCATGGCGTACTGGACGAAGCGCTCGAAGCGGCGCGCCTCCTTCTTGGAGAGACCATGTTCGGTAGCATCGAAGCCACGCACCTCACCGGCGTTGTGCACCTCATATTCAGATGTGTCGAAACGTTCGATAGGCGCGATGCAGCATTGCTTGCCCATGACGGCGTCCCACAGCGCATCCACGCCAACGCCTGCCGGCGTAACGGCACCCATGCCCGTGATGACGACGCGTTGCGTGCCGTCCGGACGACGAAGGTTCATGTTCTCGTTTGTCGTGCTCATAGGGAAAGTCCTCCATCGATGCTGATTACCTGTCCGGTGATGTAGGAAGCCGCGGGACTCGCGAGAAACGCCACGAGGGCGGCCACGTCGTCTGCCTCGCCCAATCGGCCAAGACCGATCTGGGAGGTGATGGCCTCCTTTTGCTGGTCGTTGAGCGCATCCGTCATGTCGGTCGCGATGAAGCCCGGGGCAACCGCGTTGACCCTGATGTTGCGACGCGCCAGCTCCTTGGCAAGCGACTTGGTAAGGCCGATGACACCGGCCTTGGAGGCGGCGTAGTTTGCCTGCCCTGCATTGCCCGCAATACCCACGATGCTGCTCATGTTGACGATGGCACCGCTACGCTGCTTCATCATGTACTTGGACGCAGCCTTGCAGCAGTTGAAGGTGCCCTTGAGGTTCACGTCGATGACGGCATCGAAGTCATCCTCGCCCATGCGCGCGATGAGACCGTCACGCGTGATACCCGCGTTGTTGACGAGCACGTCGATGCGACCGAGCTCGGCAACCGCCTGGTCCACGAGGGCCTTGGCGACCTCCGTATCTGCCACGTTGGCCACAACGGCCAGCGTACGCACGCCGTACTCGCTGGCAATCTCCTCGGCGGCAGCATTCGTGCGCTCGAAGCTCGAATCGCTCGAGCAGTTAAGGCAAACGTCATGGCCATCGGCAGCAAGTGCTCGTGCACAGGCAAGGCCAATGCCGCGACCTGACCCGGTGACAAGGGCAACGGGGCTGCTCTGATCGGTGTTACTCATCGCTTTTCCTCCACGATTCCTCGAGCTCCTCGAAGCTTGGTCTATCCTGCACGCAAGCACGTGTGGCTTCCTTGTCGATGCGTCGCACCAAGCCGCTCAGCACGCCGTCGAAACCGACCTCGATGAAGGTGCTCGCACCCTGTTCGCGAAGTGCCTCGACGCTCTGTTGGAAGCGCACCGGATGCGTGAGGTGATCGACCAGACGCTGGCGAACCGTCGCGACATCAAGTGGCGTGGCATCGGTATTGCAGATGACCGGGATGACCGGCTCCTTGAAGTCGACGGTCGCGAGATACTCCGCAAACGGATCGCATGCCGCCTGCATGAGCGGGCTGTGAAATGCGCCCTGCGTCGCCAGGCGGCTTAGCTTGCCGCCTTGCTCCCTCCAGGCTTCCTCCGCGCGCTCGATTGCAGGCACGGTGCCGGCCACGACGATCTGGCCTGGGCAATTGAAGTTCGCGGGTGCGAGCACGTCGCCTTGGGCGCATTGCTCGCACAACGCCATGGCGCTTTCCTCGTCAGCCTTGAGCAGCGCGGTCATCGCACCCGGATTCGAGCGTGCCGCCTCGTCCATGACGCGTGAGCGCACGTCGATGAGCCGAAAGGCCTCCTCGTCGGTGAGCATGTCGGCAAGCGCGAGCGCGCTGATCTGCCCGAGCGAGAAGCCGAGCAGCGCATCGGGCCGGATGCCGCGCGCCATGAGGGCGCGACCAATGCCGATGGAAAGCGCGGCGATGGCAACCTGCGCATTGCGCGTCTCGTTGAGCTGTGCCTGCGCCTCGTCACCTTCGCTGTTGACGAGCGCCGCTATGTCGCGGTCGAACACGTCGGATGCGCACTCGAGCGCGGCTTGTACCTCGGGAACGCCAAAGAGCGAAACGCCCATGCCGGGCTTTTGCGACCCCTGCCCCGAGGCCATGAAGACCGTGTGGACCGGTCCGATTCCTTCAAGTTGAGCCATGGCTTCAGTCTTCCTATGCGTCGGCATCTTCCAGGCAGCGACCTTGACGAGCGTTGAGCTCGGCCATGGCGGCGAGGTCAAGCGCACCGAGCGCCTCGGCCTCGGCCATGAGCTCGGCGACGAGCTCCTTGGCCGTGCCGCGCTTCTTCACGAGCGCGGCAATCTGCCCTGCGAGGATCGAGCCGTTCTCCATATCACCCTCGACTGCACGTTTGAGCGAACCTGCATACATGCCCTCGAGATCGTCAGGACTGCTCGCCTCCATCTCGCGTTTGCGGCAGGCGCGTGCGAACTTGTTCTTGAGCCCGCGCACGGGATGACCCGTGCCGCGACCCGTCACGATCGTGTCGGAGTCCTTGGCGCCGAGCACCTTCTCCTTCCACGGGTCGCACACGGTGCACTCGTCGATGGTGAGGAAGCGCGTGCCCATCTGCACGCCCTCGGCACCCAACGCGAAGGCCGCGCAGATGCCGCGACCGTCGGCGATGCCGCCGGCGGCGATGACGGGAATGGAAACGGCCTCGCGCACGCTAGGCACGAGCGCCATGGTGGTGAGCTCGCCGACGTGACCACCAGACTCGGTGCCCTCGGCGACCACGGCATCGACGCCAAGGCGCTCCATGCGCCTGGCCTGCGCCGTGGTGGCGATGACGGGGATGACCTTGATGCCGGCCTCGCGCCACATGGGCAGATACTCGACCGGGCTTCCCGCGCCCGTGGTGACAACCTTGACGCCGAGCTCGACGACGAGCTTGGCGACCTCGGGCGTGAGCGGGTCCATGAGCATGATGTTACAGCCAAAGGGCTTGCTGGTTTGCGCCTGAGCCTGCTTGACCTGCTCGGCAATCCAATCGAGCTTGGCGCCACCGCAGGCGATGATGCCCAGGCCGCCGGCCTCGCTGACCGCCGCGGCAAGCGAGGCATCCGCGACGCGGGCCATGCCGCCTTGGATGATGGGAGCCTCGATGCCCAGGAGTTCGGTTACTCTCGTTTTCATGAAGCGCTTCGACCTACTTCAGGGAGTCGATGTGCTCGACGATGTCGCCAATGGTCACGAGATCGGTCGGCTCGCCGAAGTCGACCTCGCACTGGTCCTCGATGTCGCAGATGAGCTCGACCATGTCGAGGGAGTCGATGCCCAGGTCCTCGATGACGGCATCTTCGGTGATGGCTTCCGGGTCGAGATCCTGGTTCTCGACCAGCACGTCGCGGACGATGTCGATAGTTGCCATGATGGTTCCTTTCGCGGTGTCTAACAAACAAGCGCGACTATTGTAGACGAAGATTTTATGAGTGAGCCACGATGCAAAATCTTGCGCAAACATTGCAAACGAAAGCATATTCCGGCGGAATTACTCTAAGATAGTCGGGCGTCAGCCCACCCGGACGGACGGGGGGCGACGACCGACCAGCAAGGAGAAATGCCATGGGATGCAAGATCGTCGGACACGGAAAGGCCCAACCGGAGCTCGTCGTGAGCAACGATGACCTGGCAAACATCGTCGACACAAGCGACGAATGGATCGTCGAGCGCACCGGCATCCACAACCGCCGCATCGCGGTTGACGAGTCCACCACCGATCTTGGAGTCCAGGCTGCACAAGCCGCCCTCGAAAATGCGGGCGTCGCGGCCGGAGATATCGATCTCATCGTGTGCATGACCATCTCCGGGGACGTCATCGTGCCGTCCCAAGCGGCGCTCATCAAGGCGCAACTGGGCGCTAGCAAAGCCATAGCGTTTGACCTCAATGCCGCCTGCAGCGGCTGCATCTACGGCATCGACGTCGCCTCCACCATGATCGAGGCATCGGTTGCCAGTGCGGGCGGAAGCGGCATCGGGCACAAGCGCAACGCCATGCGCCGCGCGCTGGTCATAGGTGCGGAGCGGCTTTCGCGCATCACCGACTGGACCGACCGCGCCACCTGCGTGCTCTTTGGCGATGGTGCCGGCGCCGTGATGCTCGAGTGGGACGAGAGCGCGCCGGGCATTCTGGCGAGCTTCCTCAAAAACACCGATGATGACACCCTGTGCCTGACCGTCGACGCGAACCACGACATGAGCACCTTCCCGTTTGGGGAGAACGTCGGCAATGTGGGCGTGGGCGAGATCATGAACATCGAAACCGACGAGGGTGGCTTTGCCGAGCACGCCGCGTTCATCCGCATGCACGGCCAGCGCGTCTTCAAGTTCGCCACCGCCGCCATCGTGGAGGCCGCGCGCGAGGTGTGCGAACGCGCGGGCGTCTCGATGGACGAGGTGAGCTGCATCGTGCCGCATCAGGCAAACGACCGCATCATCCGCTTTGCCGCCAAGAAGCTGGGCGTTCCCTACGAGCGCTGGCAGGTCTCCATCGCCGAAGCGGGCAACACGAGTGCGTCGAGCGTGCTCATGGCGCTGAGCGATGCGTACGATTCCGGACGCATCCAGCCGGGCGACAAGGTGATGTGCGTGGGCTTTGGCGGCGGACTCACGAGTGGCGCGCTGCTGTTCGAGGCGTAAGGAGCAGCTTCTTATTTCAAAAAATAATGTGAATTAGCAGATTCTGTAAATAAATTGCAAAAATAAAAATAACTCATTACAATAATGACTCGCTCTCTTTGAGGAAGGAGCAGGTCATGTTTGAACTACATTCATTTACAATCGAGAACTTCCGCTCGTTTTGCTCTCCACAGACGATTCCGTTTGATAGCGGCAGTAATCACTTCATTACTGCAATCTTCGGCCCCAATGCCGGAGGAAAATCAAATGTTGCTCGTGCTCTTGCAGCATTCGTAGCATGCATTCGCAATTCCACGAATGCAAACTGGAACCTTCCCTACGAGCCCTTTCTCCTTAAAGAGGGAATGGACGCTCATCCCACAACCCTCTCCCTGGATTTTTCTCACGAGGGACGGCGCTACTCATATTCGTTCTCGTTCCTGTTCGATAAAATCACGCGCGAGACGCTTTACGAAGAGTCTGACGGAACTGGCCGAATGAATGTAATCTTTGACCGTGACACAGAAGGCCTAAATCCCTATGCCAAGCAACATAGATTTGGCTCTCGCCTTCTTAAAAAAACCCGCGAAGACTCCCTGCTTATTACCAAAGGTCGCGAGGACAACAACATATACTCCAACATCGTCTTTGATCTTCTCGACCACATCACGATAGTGTCGCCTGCCGCAGATTCCCCTAGCCCTATCTTTGTTGACCTGCTCAAAGAGGATCCGTCTCTGCGTGAAAAGACACTCAAGCTACTCCGTGACTGCGACTTCTCCATCCGCGACATTCGTTTTGTCGAAACGCCCATTCCAGAGGATTTCTTCGATCAATTCCCTATACAACTTGCACCCGAAATGAAGAGAGCTCTCATTGAAGGGGGGACGACGGCATTCAAGACAGTGCATGCACTGCGCGACGAGGAGAAATCTATCATTGGCTATCGCGAGCTGGATTTCTGGGGGCAAGAATCTATGGGCACGCAAAAGTTCTTCGAAGTGGCGGTTCCCATTATTGATGCCCTTGAGAACGGAAAAACCATCTTCATCGACGAGTTTGGCTCTTTCATCCACCCCACACTGTCTCGAGCTATCCTCTCCCTTTTCGAAAAAAACGAAGAAAGCCGCGCGAGAATGTTGTTAACTACTCACGACACAACGCTTTTGAACGACCTGGATAGAAGCGAAATCATTTTCCTCGAGAAGAATCTCGCCGAAGAATCCATTGTTACAGAACTTGCATCCATGAGCGTGCGGAGTAACGAAGCTTTCGAAAAACGCTACCTTGCAGGCGTATACGGAGCTGTCCCAATCATCGAGCAATAGGGGACGCCATGATGCCTCTCTTGCTCATATGTTGCGAAGGCAAGACTGAGCAGCAGTACTTTCAGATACTGCAACGTATGTTCAGGTTACCCGGAGCGCGTGTATTCATTATCGGAGAAAAGGGGCAGCACAAAGCCCTTATCAATCGCACCGTCCAGGAGCGCGAAAAACTGTGCGCCGAACATGGCTTCAGCGCGGAGGAAATCGAGTGTTGGGCGGTGTGCGATGATGATGGAATGGCGGGAAAATACGCAGAACTCTTAGCCTACGCGGAGGCAAACAATATACAGCTCGCATTCTCTCGTCCCCAATTCGAAGCTTTCGTTCTGCAGCACTTCGAACAATCTGGTGAGTATCGGCAAGCAGCGCTATATGAAAGACTGAACTTCCATAAGGAAGATTACGAGCGCGGTCCATATAACAAAGGGGATTTGTCGTGGCTTAAGACTGCTATCGATAAAAAGCCCAAGCTCGTCGACATCGCTATAGTTAATGCTGATCAAAGACAACGTCAGTCTGAAAAGCTCTTCTTGACAGTCCAGGACCTTGTCAAACGCATGAAAGAGCTGGGGAAGTGACAGGCGGAAAACAAAGTGATGTGCGTGGGCTTTGGCGGCGGACTCACGAGTGGCGCGCTGCTGTTCGAGGCATAAGAGCGCAGGGCGGAAAATCGGTAATGAAAATCGCGGATTTTCGGTAATGAAAAATTCGGATTTTCGGTAATGAATTGCGCGGATTTTCGGTAATGCCTATAATATTCCCTGATAGAAGGGAATATTATGAATGCTCTTGAATCATCGTTTTCTCCCCTTCGCCCAGAAGGTTACGTGCCGCGCATCGTTGACGCACACGTCGAGCGATATCTTTCGATTTTTGGAGCTGTCGAAATCGCCGGCACAAAATGGTGCGGCAAAACGTGGACGGCTTGCGCACACGGCGCATCCATCACCTATATCGACCGAGATAACAACCTTCAGCTCGCTCAAGCCGATCCCCACATCGTGCTTGAAGGCGCGCGTCCGCACATCGTCGATGAGTGGCAGAAGGCTCCGGGGATATGGAATGCAGTGCGTCACGAAATCGACCTCGTGCGCGGTCTTCGCGGAGGATGGATACTTACCGGTTCATCAACTCCGCCAAAGGACGGCAATCGTCACAGCGGAGCTGGGCGCATTGGGCGCATACGCATGCTCCCAATGTCCCTGAGCGAGTCTTCAGATTCGACAAAGAGCGTTTCGCTCGCCGGTCTATTCCGGGGGGAGTTTGCCGCAGCCGCCGTACCCCATGATACTCGTGCGCTTGTTGAGTTATGCTGCAGGGGCGGCTGGCCAGAAACATTTGATGACAACTACACAATCGCCCAGCACGTGGCCCGCGAGTACCTGCAATCCATCTATGAACAAAGTGCGCCGGCGCATAGCAAGAACTCGCAGGTCACCGAACGCCTCGTACAGTCAATCGCCCGTAATCTTGGGCAGACTCCCACGCTCAGCACGACACTCCAGGACATGAATGGGTTTGCAGTAGAGGTAAAGTCCGAGAAAACGCTCTCCGAGTATCTCGAGTTCCTGAAGGGCATCTTCCTCATTCAGGAAATCCCTGGATGGGTACCTGCATCTCGCTCACCAAAACGGTTGCGCACCAAACCCAAACGGTACTTTGCTGACCCCTCGCTTCCTATTGCCGCACTTGGCCTGTCCCCCGAAGGGCTATTCGATGACTGGCAGACCTTTGGCCTCGTATTTGAAAACCTATGCATTCGCGACCTGCTCGTTTACGCATCCGCGCTGGAGCTCTCCCCCACGCATCCCGTCAAGTACTATCGCGATGACAGCGGTCTCGAAGTAGATGCGATCATTGAACTCACAGACGGTTCTTGGGCGGCTTTCGAGTTCAAGGTTTCCGAGGATAAGGTTGACGAGGGCATTGCGAGCCTGAAGCGACTCCGAAAGAAACTCGGAGCGGACAAAAACGCTCGAAACAAACCGCCCTCCTTCATGGCCGTCATCACCGGCAACGGAGAGTTTGTGCGTGAGGCAGAAGAAGGAATCTACGTCATTCCGATTCGCGCGTTAACGGCGTAGGGATGGACCATTTCAAAGCTGCCGCGTCGGCGGTCGGACAAAAATGTTCAGTGACTGATGCAAAAAATTCGGATTTTCGGCAATGCGGTGATTGGGGGCCCTATTCGCCGCATGATTTGCGGTGATTATATTGCTATTCGCCGCATGGGCCATTAGACTTTTCATATGTACATATACGAAGAACAAGACTGGACCACCTTTACGTGGGATGACGATATCATCACCCCGCTGCTTTCTGAGGTGCGCTTCTTGCAGGGCTCGTTTCTAGCGCGTATTGAATCCCTCGGCTTTGAGATGAACTCGCATATTGAAGTCGACAACATCTCGAGCGAAGTCATCGCCTCTTCGCAAATCGAAGGAATAAGCTTTGACACCGAAGAGGTGCGCTCTTCAGTTGCCAGAAACTTGGGGGTCAGCCATCCTGGCGCCCCGGAGCCGACGCCCGCCGTAGACGGGGCCGTTTCAATCACAATCGACGCGACGCAAAACCATAAAGAACCGCTCACCTACGAGCGTCTCTGCACCTGGCACGGCGCGCTATTTCCCGCGAAACATGATACGGCCCATAAAATCGACATCGGTAAATATCGCTGTGGCTCCATGAGCGTGGTAAGCGGACCCGTTGGACACGAGAAAATGCACTACGAAGCCCCGGCCGCCAGCAAGGTTCCCGCGCTTATGGATGATTTCCTGTTCTGGTTTAACAGCGCGAGTATGGAGCCGCTCGTCAAGGCGGCTATTGCGCACCTCTGGTTTTTGACGATTCATCCTTTTGATGATGGTAATGGCCGCATAGCCAGAGCGATTACCGAAATGCTGCTAGCGCGTTCAGACGGCAGCTCCCGCAGGTACTACAGCCTTGCGTCTTATGTCCTCGCACATCGCAAGGAGTATTACGCTGCAATCGAAAAGGCCGAGAAGGGCTCATCCAACATAACGTCTTGGATCACCTGGTTCTTGAATGCGCTTAAGGGTGCACTCAATAGCAGTGGCGTGTCTGTGTCGAGCGTCTTGCAACGCGACGCGTGGTGGAAAGCAGCTGCTGATGTCCCGCTCAACGAGCGCCAACGGAAGATGCTCCAACTTTTGCTGGACGACTTCAAAGGCAAGCTTACATCAGGCAAGTGGGCAAAAATCTGCAAGGTTTCGAGCGATACGGCACTGCGCGACATCAATGATCTAATCGCGAAGGACCTGCTCAGACGCGACGAGAGCGCTGGGGGCAGGAGTACAAGCTACGTGTTGGCTTGTTAATTAACGGCCTTCCATTAATCCGTTAGTCCGCCAATCCGAAAGGCCATGTGCGAGTCAGCCTTTCCACCATATATAGTGTTCCAGGTTAAGAAACAACACACAGAGGACCCATGCAAGCTGTTGTATTGTTCGGCTCATGTCGAGCTATATGTTATATGCCAATTTTATTTTACTTGCAAAATGATAAAACCCAGGAGGAAAAATGAATGAAGCTCAAAGGCGTGAAAAGCTAAAGGAAATAAGTGAGACAGGCTCCCCTATCTCTACTGGAGTCGCTTTAAGATACCAAGGAGAAACCAAGCGGGTAAACGTGTATAAAATCCCGCTCGAATTCTTAATCTACAATAAGTATAATGGCCGAATCTCATCCCGAGTAAAAGCATACGAGCGGCTTAACCATGAGCTCAATGCTGAAAACGATGCCGATCGAAAACTAATTGAAGACCTGCTCTGGGAATCAAAAATCGAGCGTAACAAGAAAACGATGGATGACCTGGTCGAAAATGGTCAGATGAGACACGGCATCGTAACAGCAGACGGCACGATAATCGATGGCAACCGTCGTGCTTCTCTACTAAACCGAGCGTATCGTGAGCGAGAAAAGCACAGCTGGTCCCAGGCTGAAATTCAAAAATGCAGATACTTCAATGCAATTATTCTCCCGCAAGATGCCAGCCCCAGAGATATTCAGCAGTTAGAGACTACGTATCAAATGGGAGAAGATGACAAGCTAGACTACAATCCCATCGAAAAGTATCTCAAAGTACGTGACCTCACTGACGTTGGTTTCGATATCGATGAAATAGCCGCAATGATGAATGAGGGGCCAGCCAATATAAAGAAATGGCAGCAGACCCTTTTGCTAATGGATGAGTATCTTCATGAGCTCGATTATGATGAAATGTATCCAATGCTTGACCGAGCTGAAGATTTGTTCCTGAACCTCGAGAAGGGTCTGAGGGATTGGCAAAACAGGGCTGCAATTGCAAAAGCGAACTGGAGCTATACCGACGCAGACATTGATGACTTGAAGCTTATCTCTTTTGATTACATACGATTCGAGCAAGAAGGAAAAGAATTTAGGCGAATTTGCAAGCCGAGCACATCAGATGGATCGATATTTCAAAACCAAACAATCTGGGAATCGTTCAGAGACAATCATTTTGAGACCACTGATAGCATTGAAGAAGACTCTGTTGAAGAGGAAGTGAGGAACGCGCCTGCTAACATCGATATTGTTGACACCCTGAAAGCGCGCGACGCTAAATGGAAAACTGAAGTATCTAACAACTTCAAGCGAAACCTAAAGTACAGCGTCAGACAATTAGATGATTACATGGATGACGCAAAGCCAAAAGAAATCCTTCGCAAGGTCAAAGATTTACTAAAGGGCATTGATACCGAACAGGATGGTTTCCTTAATGATGAGGGCGTTGCTGAACTCGTAAGAGAAATCAATCGTATCACCTATGATTTAAAGAAAATCCTTGGACAATAAAATGTCAAAGAACAAAGTCGTATTAAGTCTGTCGGACGACCAAAGCTTTATTCAAATTGGTGGCGATATAGACGCATTGCGCAAAGATCGTCGAATGACAATTTCACTGAGGCGGCTGGATCAAAACTTTGATTCAGAGGCCTTTAGAATTAATGTTTACGGACGAAATATAACTGACCTTCTCAGGGAACTGCACGATGCATTTGCCAAGAGAGGGTATGAAGACATCAATGACAAAGAGTCGAGCTTGCTTCTAGAAGAGTTCTATTCCGAACAGAAAGAATTCGCTGAATTTAGTGAAATGGCAAGAAGAATCAGAAACAACGATTGCAAGCCGGAAGATTTCAAAGTATTTACCAAATCAATTGCAAGTCGTATTCACGGAAGAAGTCTATATCCCCTACAGTTGCTCTCTGCTTATCATCTTGCTTTTTCTCAAAACGCTGCGAACTTTTCCGTTCCTGGTGCCGGCAAAACAACTATTGTATATGGAGCTTATGCATATCTCCATAGCTTGTCTGAGAGCAACCCAAAAGCAATAAAGTCATTAATGGTCATCGGCCCTTTGAGCAGTTTCCAACCCTGGGAAGACGAATACGAACACTGTTTCATGACAAAACCGAATGTAATGCGACTTGATGGCTCAAAAACCCTACAGGAAAAGAAGAGTTACTTGCTGTCTGGAAATCCTGCAGATTTAACTTTGGTCAGTTATGGATCTCTAGATTCTCTACAGCATCACCTCGCTGCATTTCTGGATAAAAGTGAAACTATGCTTGTCCTAGATGAGGCGCATAAAATAAAGAATACTGAAGGCGGAGTATGGGCAAACGCAGCCCTTTTCCTTGCCCCCCATGCTCGTTCAAGAGTAATTCTCACAGGCACGCCAGCACCAAATGGATACGAAGACTTGTTCAATCTTTTTAAGTTCATTTGGCCAAATCACGATGTGGCCAAGTTCCAAATTAATCAACTAGCCGATATGAGCCGAAATGAGGATGACGAACGTATACCCCGCCTGCTAGAAAATATTGAACCGTTTTATCTAAGAATCAGAAAGTCTGACTTAAACCTGCCGCCAGTGGTTAACAAGCCATTGCAGCTTATAGAAATGAGTCCACTCCACAGAAGAATTTACGATGAGCTTGAATACTTATACATTGAGGGATTGATTGGCGACGACCTTGTCAATGAGCGAACAAGGAATAATGCGTTTGCCAAGACGATACGCCTTATGCAGGCAGCTACTAATCCAACAATTCTGCTTGACGCTCATTCAAGCCCTGACAACGCTCTTGTCTTGCCAGATGGTATCCTGGAATTAATTCAACAGTTTAGCGAAACTGAAGTCTCGGCAAAATTTACTGCGGCCAGGGATATCATCCAACAAAGCATAAACCGCGGCGAGAAGATATTAGTTTGGACGCATTTCGTCTCTACGTTAAAGTCTTTCTGGCGGTATCTTGAAAAAGAGGGCATCGATGCCAGGGCTCTGTATGGCGAAACTCCAACTGGGGAGTATTACGAAGAAGACGAGCATACTCTTCGTACAAGAGAAGCAATTATTAAAGAGTTCAATGACCCTTCATCAACACTTCGGGTTGTCCTCGCGAATCCAGCCGCTGTCGCAGAGTCAATTTCTCTTCATCACGCTTGCCATACCGCCCTCTATCTGGAAAGAGGTTTCAATGCAGCTCAATACATGCAATCCAAAGACCGTATCCATAGATACGGTTTAGAGCGAGAAACGACAACATACCACAGAATCGCCTGCCGTAATTCTATTGATGAGATAGTTGAAGAACGACTTGCAATAAAAGAGGAGCGAATGATGCGCATTGTTGAAAGCGCATCGATTCCTCTTTTTGACAACGTGCAAGATGGGCTAGGCATAGATGATATTAAGGCATTAATAAAAGCATATGTTACAAGAACTAACAAAATATAATACATTTGGCTCGCTTCATCATTTAGAAGAGTTGTCACAGACACTTGTGAAAACGTCATGCACTTTTCAAGATCTTTCGATAATTGCGAGTTGTAGCAAAACCATCGAGGTGCCGCGAATCGAAGCTTCAATCGCATTGTTGTGTGAACTTGGTTTTTGTTATATCGACGATGACAAGATTGTTGGATCCGCAAACTTGATTCAGGGCATACGCTCTTCAAACTCAATTACTCATTGTATTGCTCAATCCCTTTTGCAAAAGATGTTACAAGAGGGGCTAATCCCAATTGACAAAATTAGATTCAACTTAGAATCTCAGGATATTTCTATAGAACGAAATGAGATATCCATTCATTATTCGCAGATGAGAAATCTCCTCATCTGCGCCGGTGTGCTTATGCCAGATAACGAAAAGCTGGTTTTCTGCGAAGACGTCCGAGATGACGTCAGATCAGCCGTTTCTCTTTCGCCTTCAGGCCTCTCGCCTGAAACGCTGCTCAAAAGATTAGAACAGCAGCAAGAGGCAGGAGCTCAAGCCGAACTGTTCGTAATGAATTATGAAGGCCGTCGACTCGGCGCGCCCCTTGCAGATAAAATAATCCAAGTATCACTTGTATCCGTGTCTGAAGGGTATGACATAGCATCATTCAACTCACTCGATTCGCAAAAGCATGACCGATTTATTGAAGTTAAAGCACTGGGAAAGCACGGCTTCTATTTATCTTCAAACGAATTGAAAACTGCTAAAAGATTGGGAGATAAATATTGCCTTTATCTTGTAGACTTGCAAAAAAAGGATGAGCCTGGCTATGCTCCTGAAATTATTCAGGACCCATTTTCTTCATTTTATAAATCTGCCGAATGGCGAGTCACTCCGAAAAGCTACCATATTGTCCGGATAGATTAATATCACGCTGTTCTTATCATATGCAATCTCTATAGCGGTAAAAACCGCTGTAGAGATTTAGCCACTTGCATCGAGTAGCCTTTGCAGCATGAGCATGCAATAGATCCACCCAATGGCTGATATCTGCCGTTGATCAAATACGAGAGATTGCTCTTCTTTACATCCCCGGCACTTTGAAGGATCCTTGAGATCCTGTCACTTACATATAAGGATGCCGGATTGTCTCATGATTCAGAAATAATTACCGTTGCTGAACTTTTCGCTGGGGTTGGTGGTTTCCGTATAGCTCTCGAAGGGTACTCGAACTCCTCGGAGTTCAATATGACTATGCCCGCTGCGGGAAAATACAAGTTCGCGTGGGCAAATCAATGGGAACCCCCCGGATCAGAAAAGAAGCAGTTCGCATGGCGATGCTACGAGCAAAGATTCGGCAATGGAACCTGCGAAAATGACGACGTAAACAATGTTCTAAAAAGAATAAAAAATGGGGACACTAAATTTCCAGACGTTGATTTGATTGTTGCTGGCTTCCCTTGTCAGGACTACTCAGTCGCAAAGCCCCTGCGTTTAACCAAGGGCATCGAGGGCGAGAAGGGGCGCTTATGGTGGACTCTCTTCGAAATACTAAAACTAAAAAAACCACAATATGTCCTTTTAGAAAATGTCGATCGTCTTGTGCGCGGAAAAGTCGCAGGATGCGGAAGAGATTTCGCTACAATTTTGTCGAGCCTTAACAAGCTTAAGTATTCTGTTGAGTGGCGCATAATCAACGCCGCAGACTACGGGTATCCGCAGAAAAGGCGTCGTGTTTACATTTTCGGCATGCTTGAAGCAGAAAAATGGGACTTAGAAAATCGTATTTTGAGCCGCGGCATACTTGCAGAGTCTTTCCCTGTCAAAGCGAGGCCGAATACGCAAGAAAACGTTTTAATTCCGAAGAATCCAAAAACCGCCGCGCGTCTATTCGGCAAAAATCTAAAGTCATCCCCTTTTCAAAATGCCGGTGCAATGCAAAACGGCAAAGTACTCACAATGAAAGTGGACGCGTGCTCAACTAGAGAACAAAAAGTCCTGGGTGATGTACTTGTGCCGTGCACAGAGGTTCCTGAAAGTTTCTACATTCCAGAAGATAAGCTTTCTGTCTGGAAGGCCTATCGTGATCCTAAGAAAAAGGAAAAGATTAACCGCAACGGCATAAAATACACGTATTGCGAAGGCGGAATGGCGTGGCCCGACCCCATCAATCAACCATCGCGAACAATTTTGACTGGCGAGGGAGGTCGAGGCGCCAGTCGTATGAAGCATGCAATTAAAGATGAGACGGGGCGGATTCGACGTCTTGTCCCAGATGAATTGGATCAGCTTCAAGGATTTCCTCAAGGTTGGACTGATACAGGAATGACAGATAATCAGCGTGCGTTCTGCATGGGCAATGCACTTATTGTTCAAATCCCGCATGAGATAGGAAAAACCCTAGCTAAACGACACTCTGCTTCGGACGTTTAGCGCCTGCTTAAACACAGCAGCAAACTGCCACTCTGACAACAGTCAGCAGACATTCTGCACAGGTAATGCACCAGTGATGAAAATACCGCATTTATAGCGAAGGGGCCACGGCAAAACATCGCCCTGCCCCTACACAACTCCCGCGGCCCTGATTGCCGCGATCACCTCGACATCCGAGGGTAGCCACCCCACGTCATCTAGCTCGTCGCGGCCCAGCCAACGCGCGTCGCTGTGCTCAAGCAGCTTCATGCCGCTGGCGAGCGTGCAGATAAAGCACTGCATCGTCATCGAGAACTCGGGATAATCGTAGTCGACCGTGATGAGCAGCGGCCCCACCTCAATAGCCGCGTCGAGCTCTTCGTGAATCTCGCGCACGAGCGCCGCCTCGGGAGCCTCGCCCGGCTCGATCTTGCCGCCGGGAAACTCCCAGCTGCCCTTGTAGTTGCCGTAACCGCGCTGCGTCGCCAAAATCTTGCCGTCATGCACGATGATTGCGGCTACCACCTCGATGTGTTTCATGAACGCGACCTTTCGCTAATCATCAGGCATATTGATAAGCATCCTTCATTTTCTATTAATTCGATATTTCCTATGTCGACTTGTAGAGGGGGCCGTTGCTTCGATGACTCCATCCTCTAGAAGCTCCCTTGTACGATTACGAATTTGGTTAGTGGTGAGATTGCTCTGCTCCGTCAGATCGTGTATCGACATCTCTCCATGCTCAAGCAGAAGAGATACGATTGTCGCTTGCCCCACATCTCTTTTTGACCGTTTTCCAGCTCCAGCATTAGGACGATACAACACAATCCGAAAATGATCGATTGCAGGATGAAATTCCGGTTTTGGCAATTGTCGAGAAAGCATCTCGTTAATCATGAGAAGGATGCCTGTTCCATTACCCTCCGCTGGCGATCCTGCACTGCTGGGAAGGCTTGAGATGGACGTGAGCCGCATCAGCGTTGCGTTACGACAGCATGATCTCCCATCGGCAAGATTCGATCGAGATTTGCCGCCCCAAAGGCCACCTGGATTAACAATCTCGATACGGTCATCATAGATATCCACAGAAATCGCTTCGCCGTCGAATCTGCTGTCGTAGTCTCTATGAATCAGGGCATTTGCTATCGCCTCACGTAAAACAAGTTCGGGAACCTCAAGTTCGTCCACTCGCCCCGCGCCCCTCACGATAGAGACTCTTCTAAGGTTCTTAGATATGGCCGCAATATCAGTTGTATTTTTCTCTGATTATTGTAAGTGATTTGGCATATTAAGTAACTGATGGAAACGAAGTCATGGAGAGACTGTCGCATATATTCTAGGCATCCCCCTGACTTCCCACTATATATTATCTATCTATAGACATCTATGCTCAATTGCCCATTTTTCTCATCACTTATATTTTTGATAATAAATTACAAGTGATGAAGAAAAAATACAAGTGATTATGGGGATACTAGCTCCTTAAACTATGGTGCTTCTCGAAGCGTAGATTCCACCATCCGCAATCGGCCCCGCACAGCCCCTACTTCCCGAGGTGTGGCTACCACCTCGATGTGTTTCATGAAAAGCCCCGCTTTTACCGACAGGCGGAATCAATTCCAGATTCCTAGTAATCCCTACCATCCTAAGTAGCTGCGACCACCTTGATATGTTTTGTGTCAGTATTTGCATTACTGTAATGCAAATATTACAATACAAGAGGCGAAAGGGGCAGTCATGGCATCTACGCTGAACATACGCATCGATAGCGCCCTCAAGGAGCGTGGCGACAAGGTCCTCAAGGAGAACGGCATCAGCGTCACCGAAGCAATCCGCACACTCTGGGAAACACTCGCGAAAACGCACGAGCTGCCAGAGTTTCTTCAGAACCAAGATCCCAAGAAGGAAGTCGTGCGAAAGAAGCTCGATGCCATCGAGTTGCTGGGGGCTCTGCCGGCTACCAGATTCTCGAACATGAGCGATGACGAGCTGCGCGACATGCAGTATGAAGAGAAGCTTAGGGAGTACGAGGCTCTGGCATGAAAGTCCTCGTAGACACCAATGTCTGGCTCGATCTCATCCTCCACAGAGCCCCGTTCGAGGAAGACTCCAAAGGTTGCTTGATGGCATGCGTGGAGGAATCCATCGATTTATGCGTTGCGGCAACCTCGCTCAAGGACGTTTTCTATATCACGTCCAAATGTCTCGATGCTGACAGGGCGTACGAGGCTGTTCGCCTGGTTCTCGAAATCTCAAACGCGGCGAGTGTCGATGACCTTGTGTGCAGAAACGCCCTCGAGCTGGAAAAGCCAGACTACGAGGACGGCATCATCGCTGCCGCGGCTGTCGCAGACAAGGTCGACGCCATCGTCAGCAGGGATGTCGATGCGTTCTCGACATTGCCCGCATCACGCTTCACCCCGACTGAGCTCCTCGAGCATCTTGGTTACGAGAGGTGGAGCATCTAAACCCGTGGGCGAATGCGATAGCTCACGCCAAGCTCGTCGCATAGCTCCTGGCACGCACGCTCCTGCTCATGCGTTATGGTGCCTCCAACGGTGGTGAGCACCACCGTCGGAACACAGCTTGCCGCGCGCTGTGCGAACTCGAGCACCGCGGGATGGGCCTGCTCGCCGAACTTACTGCGCGTAAGCGCGAGATATTCGTCCGCATCGGGGCTGTTGAGGCTGACCGAAACGGTATCGACAATTCCCTCGAGCTCGGGCGTGATGTCGCGTCCGTTGATAAGCGAACCTTGGCCGTTGGTGTTGATGCGCACCGGCAGCGTCGTGTTCTCCTTCACCCAGCGGGCGACCTCCTTGAGCACGTCAAATGTTTCCATGGGCTCTCCATACCCGCAGAAGACGAGCTCGGAGTAGCGTGAGAGGTCGAGTTGACGAAGTTGCTCGATGACCTCCCCGGCCGTGGGCTCACGTTCGAGCCAGAGAACGTCGTGGCCGTTGACGGTGTCGGATTCGTCACGAATGCAGAAGGTACAGCTGCACGGGCAGCGATTGGTGAGGTTGACGTAGAGCGTGTCGCCAATCGCATAGAGTATGTTCATCGCCTTGGTCATGCGTGCGCTCCGATCCGATTCTATTAACGTGTTTTAGAGGATAGCCTTTCAAAGCCTTGGCGAAAACATGCGGTGAGGCATTACGAAACTAGCGCTGCCTGGAATTACCGTTTGGGGCGCTTGCCGTGTGCCCCAAACGAGCGCTTTCGTCATATTCTGCCGAGGATTGCCGATTGGGGCACATTGGGTGTACCCCAAACGTAAATTTCCGCCACGCCCGTAGCAAAAATGTGCCCCAAACGTTCGTTTCTGCCAGCTCTTGCCAAAAACTACCGCTTGGGGCACATAGTGTGTTCCGACAGGCAGCGTGCCTGCCGTATAGCTTCGTCCCTACAGATCGATGTACCAGACGCGCTCGATATCGAGAGCGGCCTCGAGATCGCGGCGCACGTTGGCAGGAACCGCTTGGTTGAGGTTAATGAGCACCTCGACCAGGGGATGCTCGGAGTCCTTGGCGATCTGCATGGACTCGACGTTGATGCCCGCATCGCCAAACACCGTGCCGATCTTGCCGATCTGGCCAGGCTGATCCTCGTACTCGAGCACCACGAAGTCCTTCATCGGTACGAAGTCGACGGGCAGGCCCATGAAGTTGATGATGCGCGGCATATCCGAGGTCATGTCGCGCGTGACGCTGATGGAGTACACGTCGTCACCGCACGACGCTTCGATCTCGATGTAGCTCGGATAGCTCTCAGAAAGCGGATCGGTAGCGGTCTCGACGACGATGCCGCGCTGCTCGGCGATGTAGCTAGCGTTGATGATGTTGACGGTGACTTCGCTGTTGAACGTCACGCCGCCCGCAAGCGCCGCCATTCCCAGGATCGTCGGATCCGTGTCCGCTATCTTGCCACATGCCGTGACCTTCAGCTTCTCGATGCCGCCGCCAACGACCTGCGACAGAATCTCGCCACCGCGCTGGGCAACGGGGATGAAGTACTTGAGCTGCGCCATGACATCGGCCGGGATGCGCGCGGCGTTCACCGCCGTGGCAACCGTCTTGCCCTCGAGGCCGGCGATGACGTACTCGGCGATCTGCGTTGCCGCGCGAATCTGGGCCTCCTTGGTGGATGCACCCAGGTGCGGGGTGATGACGGCGTTCTCGAACTTGTGGATGGGCGAGTCGGAGACGGGCTCGTTCTCCCACACATCGATGCCGGCACCGGCAAGATGACCGTTCTCGAGCGCGTCGGCAAGTGCATCGAGGTCGACCAGGCCGCCGCGCGCGACATTGAGGACGATGGCGCCCTCGGGCATCTCGGCCAGCTGCTTGGCGCCGATCATGCCGGTGGTCTCGGGAGTCTTGGGCATGTGCAGGGTGATGAAGTCGGACTGCTTGCACACCTCGTCGATGTCATCGAGCAACGTGATGCCGTAGTGGGCGGCGCGCTCGGGCGGGCAGTACGGGTCATAGCCGATGAGCTTCATGCCGAAGGCGGCGGCGCGCTCGGCAACCAACAGGCCGACGTGACCGGTGCCAAAGATGCCGAGCGTCTTGTCCTGGAGCTCCTTACCCGTGAACTTGGAGCGGTCCCACTTGCCTTCCTTCATGGACGCGCTCGCAGCCGCTGTGTTGCGCGCGGTGGCGAGCATGAGTGCCATGGTCTGCTCGGCAGCGGACACGACGTTGGAAAGCGGCGCGTTGCACACGATGATGCCGCGCTCGGTGGCAGCCTCGCGGTCGATGTTGTCGACGCCGACGCCTGCGCGGCCGATGATCTTGAGCTTGTCACCGGCCTCGATGACCTCGCGGGTGACCGTCGTGGCAGAGCGCACGATGAGCGCGTCGTACTCGGGAATCATCTCGACGAGCTCTTCAGGCGTGGTGTCGGGCTTGAACGTGACTTCGTAACCGGCATCCTCGAGCACGGCAATGCCGGCTTTGTTGAACTTTTCCGGAATCAATACCTTCATGATCATCCTCATTTCCCAGTTGCCATAACCAGTTGGCGCAGTAAATGCAGTTATTGTAGTGACCCCTTGTCTCGGGCGATAAGGGTTCCCCGTTTTGGTTCTATAAGTGGCACGAAAAGTGTATATTTACATCGATTTGGCGGTTTTATCTCATGAAACACAGCTGCTTGCTCTTGATTTTGCAACCATATCGCCTATTTTAATCACATGACAAAGCATGCGTATATCATTCTTGCTCACGATAGCTCGCTCTCCTATTGGCGCAGCCCAACCGCAAAACGCGGACGAAGCCTAGATGCTGACGAGGCGCGTGACTTTATCGACCACGCGTGCGGGTGCGCTCACGTGCGGACGCTCGACAGCGCCCTTTCGTCAGGTATGCTCGCGAACATGCGCAAGCCGCTCGATCTACTCACCGCCAATCGAAACGAGAGGCGCTCCACCAAGCGGGCGCGATTCCATTGCGTGCAAACTGCCTTGCCAGACGGAGCGCTTTTCCTAGCTGACGAAACAACCCTTCCCGACGGCACGAGACTGCATATCGCACTCAGCAGTCCCGAATTCTGCTTTCTGCAAATGGCGCGCTCGTTTGCATGGTTCGATTTGATCGCTCTTGGCTTTGAGCTCTGCGGGGACTACGCGCTCGCTCCCGATGCTCCGCGCGGATTTCTCCCCCGCAGTCCCATCAGCACGCCGGAGGGTTTTGCCGCCTTCGCCACAAATGCCCATAACTTCACAGGGGCCAGGGCGGCCCGCAGGGCGGCCCGACAAATCCTGCAAGGATCGCGCTCGCCCAGGGAAACGAAAGTCTGCATGCTCGCGCATCTTCCCCGGCTCCAGGGAGGAATGGGGTGCAAGGCCCCTCTGCTCGGCCAGGAAATCGAGGCACCCGACCCCGCCGCGCGCATTCTTGGCGCGCGCACCTTCAAACCCGATCTCTATTGGCCCGAACATCGTGTGGTCGTTGAATACAGCAATCGCGCATGGCCATCGGCACAGGAGCGCCTGAATTACGATAAGCTCGTGCGCAATGCATATCGCATGCTCGGAATCACTGCTATCTCGCTAGGCAAAGACGACTTGTCCGACGATGCGAGGTTGCGAAAGCGGTTCGAACTCGTCAATCGCAAATGCAAGCGGCGCTTGCAGACGCCAAACGATCGGCATTTGGCTCGTCAACGCGAATTGCTCGACTGGATGGGCAGTTAGCCTTCCGTTCGACCGGCCACACCGCATTCGCTCTTTCGGGCCTCCCGTCCTAGCTGTCTTTTCGCACATGCGCTACTATCGCTTGCAGCAACAACACGCGAAAGGACACCCCATGGCCTCAACATACGATGTCATCGTCGACACGCCCAAATACCATCGTCAGGGAAAGGTGAAGCTCGAGCTTTCGGGCGACACCGCCCGCGCACATCTCGACATCACCGATGTGGGATCGCTCGACGCGGAGGGCACGCGCAACGGCAAGGACTTTGACGTCGCGGGCGTCGCGCACATCGATGGCGAAGATATCGAGTTCACCGCCCATGGCGCAACCTGGGCAAATAGTATCGACGTGAAGGCACAGACGAGCATCGGCGAAGTCGTCATCTACGGCACGATGACCGGCTACTCCGCAGGTGACGTCGTTGGAAACGACGCCGGCTTCGCGGGTCGTTGGGCCGACGTCTGATAGAGGGCATTTTTTCGATAGTGTGAGATTAGGGCAATCTGCATGCAAATAAATTGCGATTGTGTGAGATGGAAAACGCCTCATGTAAAGAAATTGCGATTATGTGAAGACCAAGGGGCGTTTAGTCTCACATTATCGAAAAAAACATGCAAGCAAAGAAAAGCGGTGCCATATAATCGCAAAAAACGTGCATGCGAAGAGTTGCAAGTCCACACAATCGCAAAAAACGCGCTCGCCAGGTGAGATACACCGACCCTCCACCTCTGTGCATGGCGCAGGTTTTCGCTTGCATAGCACACGGTCAGGGTATATCCTCAACGACAATTCCGTTCCAGAGAAAGGTCGATTATGTCAACTGATTTCATCGCCATTGGCGAGCGCATCCGAGGCATCCGCGAGGCCTGCGACGTAACGGCCGAGGACATGGCCGCCGACCTTGACGTCGACCTGGAAACCTACATCCAATGGGAGGAGACGGGTGCCGACGTACCCATCTCGGCCATCTATCACATGGCAAATCGCTTTGGCATCGAGTTCACGGAGATCCTGACGGGCAAGTCCGGGCACCTCGACACCTTCCATCTCATCAAAGCCGGTGAGGGTCGTGAGGTCGACCGCCTTCCGGGTTATCACTTCGAGGACCTGGCCTGGCGCTTTACGCAGAAGGACTTCCAGCCCCTGCTCGTCACGCTTGATCCCCATGACGAGCCCGCAGAACTCGTCGACCATCGGGGCCAGGAGTTCAACTACATCCTCGAGGGTTCCATCGTCTTCACCTTCGATGACCGTGAGATAGTTCTCGACGCAGGCGACTCCATCTTCTTCAACCCGGAGCACAGGCACGGACAGCGTTGCAACGGCGACGTACCCGCCAAGTTCCTCACCATCATTAGCGAATGAGACAGCGAGACAGCGTGCCTGGCACACTGTCTCATATCCTAGAAAGAAAAGGTAAAAGTGGACTACATACTCAGCAAATATTGCCCCCGCATCGAATTCGACTCGTACGAGGATTTCTACGACAACTTCAAGATCGACGTGCCCGAGAACTTCAACTTCGCCTATGACGTCGTAGACGAGTGGGCGCGTGTCGAGCCCGAGAAGAAAGCCCTCGTGTGGATCAACGACGCTGGCGAGGAGCGCGAGTTCACGTTCACGGACATTTCGCTGCTCTCAAACCGCGTCGCCAACGCCTTCAAGAAGCTCGGCATCCACAAGGGCGATGTCGTGATGATGATGCTACGCCGTCGTTGGGAATACTGGGTGTGCGCCATGGCGTTATGCAAGATCGGCGCCTCGATTATCCCGGCAACCATCCAGCTCACCTCGAAGGACATTGCGTACCGCGCAAACTCCGCAGCCGTCAAGATGCTCATCTGCGTCGATGACGACTACGTGGTCGAGCAGGTGGAGGGCGCCCTTCCCAACTCGCCCAGCATCCAGGAGAAGGTGCTCGTCGCGGGCAAGCGCGACGGCTGGCTGTCCTTCGACGAGCTCATCGAGAACGAAAGCGACGAGTGGGAACGTCCTACCGGCGATGACGCCACGCAAATCGACGACATCATGCTCATCTACTTCACGAGCGGCACGACCGGCAATGCCAAGGCCGTGGAGCACAGCTTCAAGCACCCGCTCGGACACATCCTCACCGCCAAGTACTGGCAGCAGGTGCGCGAAAATCGCCTGCACATGAGCGTGACCGACAGCGGCTGGGCCAAGTTCGGCTGGGGCAAGATCTACGGCCAGTGGATCGCCGGCGCAACGATTTTCTGCTACGACATGGACAAGTTCGTGCCTGCCAAACTGCTGCAGGTCATGCAGGACTACGACCTCGCGACCTTCTGCGCGCCGCCCACCATGTACCGCTTCATGCTCCAGGAGGACGTCGCAGCCTATGATCTCTCGTCCATCGAGAATTTCGCGACCGCGGGCGAGCCGCTCAACGGCGAGGTGACCATCCAGTGGGAGAAGCTTACGGGCAAGAAGATCCGCGAGGGCTTTGGCCAAACCGAAGGCCCCGTGCTGCTGGCGACCTACCCGTGGATCGAGCCGCGCCCCGGCTCCATGGGCAAGCCCAGCCCGCTGCTCAACATCAAGCTGCTCGACGATGATGGCTACGAGGTTGCCGACGGCAGCGAGGGCGCTATCTGCGTCACCGGCCTCAAGGAAGCCTATCCGCCGGGCCTGTTCGTCGGCTACTACAACGACCCCGAACGCACGGCTGAGGCCGTCGGAGGCGAGTACTACAACCTGCACGACATGGCATGGCGTGACACCGACGGCTACTGCTTCTTCGTTGGCCGCAACGACGACGTCATCAAGTGCTCGGGCTATCGCATCGGGCCCTTCGAGGTGGAAAGCGCGCTCGTGGCGCACCCGGCCGTCGTCGAATGCGCGGTGACCGCCGCCCCCGACCCCGTACGCGGCAAGGTCGTGAAGGCCTCGATCATCCTGGCCAAGGGCTACGAGCCGAGCGACGAGCTCACCAAGGAGCTGCAGGACCACGTCAAGCGCACGACAGCGCCGTACAAGTATCCGCGTATCGTGGAGTACGTCGATGACCTGCCCAAGACCATCGGTGGCAAGATCAAGCGCAAGATGATCCGCAACGCCGACGGGGTTGACGACTAGGATTGCCTCTGCCATTCCGAGCGGAGGAGCGTGAGCGCTCTGTCATTTCGACCGGAGGGGCCGAAGGCCCCGGAGCGGAGGAATCTCGCCCTTTCGCTCGAAACGACGGCTAGTCAGTTGCTAGCGCGACCTTACCGGTGCGGATTATTTCCTTGATGCCGTAGGGGTCGAGAAGCGCCTCGAACGCCTCGATCCTTTCGGCGGTGTCCGTGAGCTCGACGATGAGCGAGTCGGTTGCCCCGCCGTCGACGCGCGCACCGAAGAGCCCCGCAAGCTCGATGATCTCGCCGCGTTTCTCGGGCGCAGCGGACACCTTGATGAGCACGAGCTCGCGCTCGATGTGATCCTTGTCGGTGAGATCGGTCACCTTGTACACGTTGATGAGCTTGTGAAGCTGCTTGGTCACCTGCTCGACGATGTGCTCGTCGGCATCGACCACCATGGTCACGCGACTGCGCACGTCCTCCTCGGTGATGCTGACGGCAAGGGACTCGATGTTGAAGCCGCGGCGCGCGATGAGGCCGGCAATGCGGGCGAGCACGCCCGGTTTGTTATCCACCCACACGGAAAGAATGCGTGACATGGCTACTCCTCGTCTCGCAGGTCTGACACGCCCTTGGCCGAGCCATCGCATGCGTCCTTGGGATATACGTCCTCGTCGCTTGCGATGGGAACCCAAAGCAGCGCCGGGCCGTCACTTGCGAGCCACTGCCGCATTGCCGCCTCGAGTTCATCCGGGTCCTCGACCTTGCTTGCGTCCCATCCGTAGGCATGGGCGAGCGCGACGAAATCGGGATTGCAGCTGAACAGGGTCTGGCTGTATCGCCTGTCGTGGAACTGCTCTTGCATCTGGCGCACCATTCCCAGGCAGCTGTTGTCGAGGAGCAGCACCTTGACCGGCAGCCCGTTCTCGCGAATCGTCGCCATCTCCTGAATGTTCATCTGGATGGAACCATCGCCCGTGATGCAAATGACGCGGCTATCGGGCATGCCGAGCTGAGCGCCCATTGCCGCCGGAAGCCCAAACCCCATCGTTCCCGCACCACCGCTCGACACGAACGTGCGCGGCCTCGTGGTGTGGAAGAGCTGGCTTGCCCACATCTGATGTTGGCCCACGTCGGTGGTGAGGATGGTGTCGCGGTCCTTCGTGAGCTCGTCGAGGGCCATCATCACCTGCTCGGGGCGAATCATACCCTCATCGCGCATGTTGCGATGGGGCTTTTCCCGCTTCCACTGCGCGATGCTCTCGAGCCACGCGGAGGTCTGTGGCTGCGCATCGTTCTTGTGCAACTCCTCGATGAGGGAGCCGAGCACCGTCTTCACATCGCCCACGATGGGGATATCGGCATGGTGGTTCTTGCCTATCTCGGCGGGATCGATGTCGATGTGTATCACGCGCGCATGCGGCGCGAACCCCTGTGCATCGCCCGTCGAACGGTTCGCGAAGCGCGTGCCCACGGCAAGCACAAGATCGCTCTCGTGCATCGCCTCGTTTGCCGCCGGAAGCCCGTACATGCCCAGCATCCCCAGGTTGAGCGGGCTATCCTCGGGAAAGCCCCCCTTGCCGGTGAGCGTCGTCGCAACGGGAATCTGCATCGACTCTGCAAGCTGCGTGAGCTCGGCCGTCGCGCCCGAGGTGATGACGCCACCTCCCGCGTATATGACGGGGCGCTTCGCCTTCTCGATTGCGCGCGCCGCCTGTTTCACCTGCTTGCTGTTGCCCTTGTACGTGGGCTTGTATGACTGGAGCTTGACCTCGGCGGGAAAGTCGTACGCAACGTCAAGCTCACGCGCGAGGTTGCTCGGAATGTCGATGACCACGGGACCCGGACGTCCGGTCGAGGCGATGTGATATGCCTGGGCGATGATAGCGGGAATATCAGCCGCGTCCTTGACGAGATAGCTGTGTTTGACGATGGGGAGCGTGATGCCGGTCATGTCCGACTCCTGGAACGCATCGCTTCCCAGCGCATCGGTGGGAACCTGGCCGGTGATGACGACGAGCGGAATGGAGTCCATGTACGCCGTCGCGATACCCGTGACCGTGTTGGTGGCACCAGGGCCACTCGTGACGATGACGGTGCCGGCCTTGCCGGTCGCACGCGCATAGCCATCGGCAGCGTGCACCGCACCCTGCTCGTGGCGCACGAGGATGTGGTTGAGTTTCTTGCTATCGTAAAGCGCGTCGTAGATGTCGAGCGCATGGCCGCCGGGATAGCCAAAGACGGTTTCGACGCCCGTGTCTTCGAGCGCCTTGATGAGGCACTGGGCTCCGGTCATCTTCGTTTCGTTGTGTTTGCTCATCGTGGTGTTGCCGTTTCCCTCGTCACTGGGCTTCGATAGCGTAATCTACGTATTATAGCGAGCCTCTTTTGTCATTTCGACCGGAGGGCCCCCTACAGCAAGCCGAACTCGTTTATCACGAGCATCACGGCTGCCACGGCAAGCAGACCGGCGAAGATGAAGCGCAGCGTGCGTTCGGGTACCCGCGGCACGAGGCGGGCGCCGAGCACGGCACCGGGAATGGCGCCTACGCACAGCATGATGCCCGCAAGGTAGTCGATATGACCGAGGAAGGCCTGCTGGATGACGCCAGGGACGGCTAGGATGATGATGGCGATGAGCGAGGTGCCCGAGGTGCGCTTCATGGGGATGCCGAGCCATGCCGTCATGAGCGGAACCATGACGAAGCCGCCGCCTACGCCTACATAGCCCGAAGCGAATCCGGCTATGAGACCTATCACCACCGCTAGCGCGACGTTTTTGCGTGTGAATGCAAATGCGCAGGGGGGCGTCTGCTCGGCCTCGTGCGCGTCGTGAGGGTCCGTCCCCTTATTGCCGGTCGGCGTTGCGGGGTCTGTCCCCCCTTTCCCCATGCGCAACGCCTTTCGCAACATGGTGAAGGCGGAGTAGACGATGATGATGGCAGCGGCCAGCATGATGAGCCATGAAGGGGAAATCGACCCCAGGTACACACCTGCCGACGAAGTAATCGCACCGGCAATACCCAGAAGCAATCCCAGTTTGGGAAAGCAGCTCCGTGCGCGGATGTGCGCCCGCTCCATGCGCACGATGAAATCGGCGGGCAGACCCAGCAGACTGCCAAAATCATCGTAGATCAGGCGCACATCCACGCCCTGCGCAGCCTTGCGGCGCAGGATCTTTTCAATGCCGTTCCACATGCAGCCGTGGCTCACGATGAAATATTCCAGAAAGATGCTCTTTTCAGCCTTTTCCAGATCGGCCAGCAGCTGCGGATACATGGCTTCGCCGCAGGCAAAATACTGCGTGCGAGTGTTCTGCCACGCCGGATAGGGGCCGTACTTTGCCACA
>OLOX01000677.1_pt1 | contig 35514 bp, 30 predicted proteins | sample 1672091 | NCBI WGS metagenome assembly OLOX01 (sample SAMEA3136644, study PRJEB25190) | human gut metagenome | reverse complement strand
TTCTCCATAACTTTCGATATTCATTTAAAGATAAAACATTAGCGCCACCTTTAAAGCTTGGATCTTTCTCTTGCACCAAATCATCTTCCCACTTACATATTGGACAAATTTCATAACTTCCCGGTCCATCTATAAATTTATATTTTCCACATACTGGACAATAAAATACACTTCTTCGATTCATCATATTCCACCTAAAAATGAGCCCCATAAAGACTCATTATTTTACTGTGAATAATAAGATTGGTTCAGCATCTTTATAGTTTTTTTCATATACACAAACATCTTTTGAACCATCTTCTTTTTCCGTATCTGAGAAACGAACATATACTTTTTCCGTACTTGTTGTTTCATCTCTTTCTAACACTTTAAACTTGGCATCTTCTAATAATTGAATATCTACAATTCTAACCATTTTGTTATTTTCATAGATAACTGTTCTTAAATAAGAAAATACACCTTGTTTTACTAATCTAGAATAATCGTTATATTGACCTATATTTACTGCAGCATCATCTGCTATCACAAAGTATCCTTTATCTATAGCTGTTTCTTTATCCATAGACATATCTACTTCATTAATATCACCATATTCAAACGCTACTTCTTTATCTGTATTCCAACCAATGCAGGCATTACCTTCTTCATATTTATATTCTAGTTTAGAAGGAAAAGCACCTGTCGCACTATGTTCATAATAAGAAATATCATTTTCTTTGTCATAGAAATATTTCTTTCCATAACATTCACTTTCTCCATAGCTGTAGAAAGCATTATCTGCATCTTTATCTAATGCATAGCTGCTGCGAATACTTTCAAAAATTACAGAACCATTTTCTTTTTTGACAAAAGAAGTACCAAATGGAGCAGTATAAGTATTACCATCTTTATCTGTAACTTTAACAGTAATAAATGGCATAAAATATAAACCAACTAAAATAACAGCACCAATACAAATATATTTGATTATTTTTTTCATTTTACTTTCTGTTACGAGTTTCGATATCCATGATCATGTCAACTCTTCTTTGGTGTCTTCCACCTTCAAATTCTGTTTCAAAGAATTCATCCACAATCATCTTAGCCATTTCAATTCCAATAACACGTGCTCCAAAACAAATAATATTGCAGTTGTTATGAAGACGAGAATATCTAGCTGTATATGGTTCAGAACATACACAAGCTCTAATACCATTTACTTTATTACATGCTAAGGAAATACCTAAACCTGTTCCGCAAATAGCGATGCCTTTTTCAACTTCACCACCAGCTACAGCGTTAGCTACTTTTTCGCCCCAGATTGGATAATCTGTACTTTCTGTTGAATCTGTACCATAATCAACAATTTCATGTCCTTTGCTTTCTAAATAAGCAATAATGTCCTTTTTCATTTCTAATGCTGTGTGGTCATTTGCGATTCCGATTTTCATTTTTTGTTACCTACCTTATTCTTTCTAATCTTTATTAAATATATAACACCAATTAATAGTGTAAATACACTCAAAAACTGTGAGGTAGATAAATTGCCAATCGTACCTCTTTCAATATCACCACGTAAAAATTCCACTAAAAATCTACCAATACTATATAGAATTAAATACCACGCAGATGTTTCTTTCTTTGTGTCTTCATTTGTATATATTTTATACAGAATAATAAATAATACAAAATCTCCAAACGAAGAAATAAGTTGTGTTGGAATTAAATGTACACCAGAAGGTGCTAAAGAACCTTTTTGAAATACAAGCGAAAACTTGCTTGTCGTTTCTGCACCATAGCAACATCCTGCAAAGAAACAGCCAATTCTACCAAATGCTTGTGCTAATGCAACAGAAGGCATAAATAAATTGAAATATGCAAAGAAATCAATTTTATTAATCTTAGAGTAGACATAAGCACCTAGTATTCCACCAATTAAGCCACCCATCACAACCCATCCGGATGAACCTAATACAGACATTGGATCTTTTAAAAATACTTCAAAATTAACAAGCACATAAGTTAATTTTGATACAAGATATCCTGAAATTAATACTGTAAATACAAGATTATCCACATGACTCTTTGATAAGCCATTTTTATCCGCCAGTTTTTCTGCTACATAAAATGCAGCTAATATACCAATAGCTATCATTACACCATAACCATGTACGGTAAATGGACCAATTGAAAACCAATCATTAAACATATTAAAAAACCTCCATGTTTAATTTTACGAATTCAAGCTAAAAGAATCAACCAAACAACCCTTATTGGTTGATATCATTTGGATTATTTGAAAATGGATTTTCTGTTGTATTATTCATAAATTCAGCATCTACTGCATTTGCTTTCTTTTCTACATATTCTTCCTCTTTTTTAGCTGTTTCCACAAATTTCTTTACTCTATTTGCAATAAATACAACTGAAACAATATCAGAAATACCACAATATACTAAGCCACCACCTAGTATCTGGAATAAAATATTACCTGTATCAACTAAGTTAAACATGACAATTAAACCAACGATAATTGATATAGCCGCAAAAATAACATAGATATAACTCTTGTCATAGCCAAGTCTTTTGGCATCAATACCATCCTGCAGCTTAACAAACCCATCCACAATAATGACAATTGCAACAATAAATGGAATAAGTGATTGAATAATTGCTTTTTGATAAATCACTAATATACCAATTAAGATAAGAACAATTCCTTCCACAAAGTCATTACGATAAATCGCATCCTGCACTTCGACACTTAAATACATAAATATTCTAATGACACCAAGGACAATTCCAACTAGACCTATAATATTACAAATCACATTTTGTACTTTATCTGGGAAAATAATTAAAATTGCTCCGGCAACAACATAAATTAAAGCTGTTAAAATTGCATTCCATTTTAGATTTTTCAACATAATTATCACATCCTTATCTCTACCTAAACTATACACTTTATACCCACCTTTTTAAACAACAGTCTTAAAATTATGTATAATTTTAAATAAGTGAGGACTTAAAAATGATAAATGTTTTAACTTTTAAAAAATACCTGCATGATGAAACAATTGAAGAATTAAAAGCGATTAACTCAATTAACTTATATGTTGTAAATACAATTGATGATTTACCTCAAGAAACATTAGATACCATTGATGTTCTTGTTGGTGGTCCTACAAAAGAAATTGTCGCAAAATTACCTTCATTAAAACTTGTTCAGTTATTCAGTGCTGGTGCAAATACTTTTACATGGCTTGATGATTCAATCATATTAGCTAATGCATATGGAGCATATGGTAAAGCTATTGGTGAACATATGTTAGCAAGTACTTTAATGTTTCAAAAAAATTTCCCTGCATATTATGAAAACCAGAGAGAAAGAGAATGGAAACGTAGAGACCCTGTTTTTGTCATGAAAGATGCAACTATATTATCTGTTGGGGCTGGAGCTATTGGTTCTGAATATCTAAGACTTTGTAAATTATTAGGTGCAAAAACAATCGGCGTAAGACGTTCTATTCATGATAAACCTGATTATGTAGACAAACTTTGCACAATGGACAAACTTGATACATTATTACCTGAAGCTGATGTTGTTGCATTAAGTTTACCAGAAACAGAAGAAACAATTCATTTATTCAACAAAGATAAATTCCATCTCATGAAAAAAAGTGCCATCCTCATTAATGTTGGTCGAGGAAGCGCACTTGTTGAAAATGACTTGATTACGGTTTTAAAAGAAGGTTATTTCCAAGGTGTTTCTCTTGATGTAACAGAAATAGAACCATTACCTAAGAATAATCCATTATGGAATTTCCCTAATGTACAAATTACCCCACATATTTCAGGTGGTTACTTTTCTACTGCTAACTACGATAATGTTATCGCTGTAGTTAAAGAAAACTTAACCCGCTACGCAAATAACAAGCCTTTATTACATGAAGTAAACAAAAAACTTGGCTATTAACGGGTAAGTGGTGCTGTTAAGCCATCAGTTACTTTTAAAATATCTTCTGGTGTCAATTCAACTTGTGTTCCCTGTTTTCCACCAGAAACCATAACTGTATCAATCAATAGGATTGTTTCATCGAAAACAGTCCTATATTTTTTCTTCATCCCTATTGGTGAACACCCACCACGAATGTATCCTGTTAAACTAAGCAAATCTTTTACATGTACCATTTCTACATTTTTTACCCCAACTGCTTTAGCACCTGCTTTGGGAGCAGGGGGTCCCAAGTTCGAATCTTGGTACCCCGACAAATAGAAGACTTAAGCACAATGCTTGAGTCTTTTTTTGTTTCCGTCACTCCCGGCATCGGGGGGGCAGTAGCAAAACTTGGTTGGAATGTTGAAACCGGATCTGACCGCATGCTGCGCCGCCGGTGGGCTGTGTTGGATTGGAGATTTGTTGATTATTTTCCCGGAGATTGAAAATTCAGTCGTTTTCTGGAATGGATTTGCATAAAAAGCAGTAATTTAGCGGTCAAATTCAGAACAAGACTAAAAATGAAAATCAGATCAAGATATTTTGTTGCGGCGGCGCTTTTGGCGCTTGTCGCGCCGTCGGTGTTTATGGCGGCTTCGGGGAAGAATGATATGGCTGCTACGGCACGCGACATCTCTGTGATCAACGCAGTGTTTAAGGAGATGAACACGCGTTATGTAGACTCTGTCGATGTAGACCGTGCCATGACTACCGCCATCGACGCGATGCTCAACGACCTTGACCCTTACACGGAGTTTATTTCAGCGGAAGAGGCGTCCGACTTTATGGCGATGTCGACCACGGGCGAGTATGGCGGCATCGGTTCTGTAATCATGATGCGCAAGGGCGGAGGTGTGCAGATAAGCGACCCTTATGAAGGCAGTCCTGCGGCTCTGGCTGGTTTGCGCCCGGGCGACCGCATCGTGAAAATCGACACGATGGACACCCGCACGTGGGACACGAAGCAGGTGAGCGACCATCTGAAGGGGCAGGCAAACACTACAGTGCATGTGGTGGTGGAGCGTCCGTATGTGCAGGACAGCGTGCTGACGTTCGACATCGTGCGTCGGAAAATCCAGATGCCGTCAGTGCCTTACTTCACTGCGCTCGACGGCGGCATCGGCTACATTCAGCTGACCAAGTTTACCGAGACATCAGCCGACGAGGTGCGCGACGCATTGTTGTCGCTGAAACGCGACAAAGCGATAAAGTCGCTTATCCTCGACCTGCGTGGCAATGGTGGAGGCTTGGTTGAGAGTGCCATCAAGATTGCCAACTTCTTCGTGCCGAAAAACACGGAGATTATACGCACAAAGGGACGGTTGAAGACGGAAGAGAAGATTTACAAGACCACGCAGAAGCCTATCGACACGGAGATTCCTTTGTGCATCCTTGTTGACGGCGGTTCGGCATCGGCGTCGGAGATTGTTGCCGGCTCGATGCAGGATCTTGACCGCGCCGTGGTGGTTGGAAGCCGCTCGTTTGGAAAAGGACTGGTGCAGACTACAGTGTCGCTGCCGTTTGACAATATGCTCAAGGTTACCACCGCGAAATATTACATTCCGAGCGGACGCCTGATTCAAGCCATCGACTATTCGCATCGCGACGCAGACGGCAACATCCAGCGCACGCCCGACAGCCTTACCAACGTGTTTCATACGGTACACGGACGCGAGGTGCGCGACGGTGGAGGCATAACGCCCGACGTGACAGTGGATTGGGGCAAGGCAAGCCGCCTGACATACAATATCTTTGCCGACAACTGGGCGTTTGACTTCGCCAACAAGTACCGCGCCGAGCATCCTTCGATATGCGCTGCCGAGGATTTCGTGGTGACCGACAGCATTTTCGCCGAGTTCAAGCGGTCAATCGACCCCGCACGGTTCAACTACGACAAGGTGTGTGAAACGGGTCTTGCCGCTTTGCGCGACGCCGCGAAGATTGAGGGCTATATGAACGACTCTACGAAGCAGGCCTTCGACGTGCTGGAAAAACTGCTGAAACACAACCTGTCGCAGGATCTTGACAACAACCGCAAGGCGATAGAGGAGATTCTCGCCCCAGAGATCGTAAGCCGCTACTATTACGAGCGTGGACGCATCGTGCAGACGATGAAGAGCGACAACGGACTTGATGCGGCAGTGAAGGTGCTCAACGACATGGCAGAGTACCGACGTCTCCTTGCTCCGGCAGACAAGAAGTCGAAAAAGAAGAAATAGCAAAAATCAACGTTTGCGGCGGAAGAATTCCGTCATCAGTGCGGCGCAGTCGTCAGCGAGTACGCCGCCCACCACTTCTGTCTTCGGATGAAACGGCTGAGGGCAGAAGGTGTGGTATCCGCGCTTGTCGTCGGCAGCGCCGTAGACAATGCGGCTTATCTGGCTCCAGCCGAGTGCCCCGGCACACATCAAGCACGGCTCTACGGTCACGTAGAGCGTGCATCCTGTAAGATATTTTCCACCGAGATATGCCGCTGCCGACGTCACGGCCTGCATCTCTGCGTGCGCCGTGCAGTCGGTCAGCGTCTCTGTGAGGTTGTGTGCGCGTGCAATCACCTTTCCGTCGCACACCACGACGGCGCCCACCGGCACCTCGTCGTCGGCAGCAGCCTGACGGGCTTCGGCAAGCGCCATCTGCATGTATAGTTCGTCTTGGGTCATAGCCGTTTTTTTTCAGTTTAATATTTCAACCATTTGAGCATTTCCTTCAGCGACGGTTTTTTGCCGTACATAAGGATGCCCACGCGATAGATTTTGCCCGACAGATAGGACAATGCCAGCGCGGTGCCGAAAAGCAGAGCCACCGACAGCGCTTCCTGCCACAGAGGCACGCCGAACGGGATGCGTATCATCATCACCATAGGCGACGTAAGCGGGATAAACGAGCACCACACTGCCAGCGGTCCGTCGGGATTCATGGCGCTGTAGAAGCCGGCGTAGAACGCAAACAGCATTATAACGGCGATAGGCATCATAAACTGCTGCGTGTCCTGCGGGTCGTTGACCGCTGCGCCAAATCCGGCAAGCACGGAGGCATAGAGAAGATAGCCGCCGATGAAGTACAGCACGAACAGCACTGCGATTTCTGCGAGCGGAAGGCTTGACACCACTGACAATATCTGCATCGACAAATCGGCGTCGGGCATCTGCGACGCGGCAGAGATGGCTGCGGCCTGCGAGGGGTTGAACATGGCCACTCCGCTGACCACCCCGGCAATACTTATAATAGCGACGAGCAGTATGCCCCAGATGAGCATCTGCGTGATTCCGACAAGTCCGATGCCTATGATTTTGCCTGCCATCAACTGAAAAGGCTTCACACTCGACACCATAAGCTCGACGATGCGGTTTGTCTTCTCTTCGGTGACGCTCTGCATTACCATCGCGCCGTAGCTCATCACGAAGAAATAAATCAGCGTGGTGAGCACCATGCCTACGGCTGAGAATATCTCAGTCATCGACTCGCGTTCGCCCTCGTCGGTCCATCTCACCGTCGCCACTTCGACGGGAGTTTGCACGTCTTCCACAATCTCGTTGAGGGCAGGGATGTTGTAGCGTTCGAATTTCTGTTTCTGCACAGCCTTTGTCAGGGCGTTGTTGACATAGTCGGACATGTCGCGCTTCACCTCGTCGCGCGAATAGATTGCCGCGGCGGTGGGGTTGTCGACAAGATTGTCGGTAATCATCAGCACTGCCGCCACGTCGGTGGAGTCGGAGCGCAGCGCCGGCGTCATCTTGTCGGTGGGCACGAAGAGATAGTCGTCGTTGCTTTGCAGGGCATCGGCATAAAGTCCGGTGTTGTCAATCACAGCCACCGTCTTGCGTCCGCTGTCGCCTATTACCGACAACAGCAGCGGAACGAAAATCATTGCCGCCATAAGGAACGGCATGAGTATTGTGAGGATGATGAATGAGCGTTTTTTCACGCGTGTGGCATATTCCCGTTGCGCCACAATCCAGATTTTGTTTTTCATTGTTGTTCCTCCTTGTCATTGTTGCCCACACCGCCTACGGCACGCAGGAATATGTCGTTCATTGTTGGCAATTGCTCTGCAAACGAGCGTATTTCCACCTGTTGCGACAACATTGCTATGAATTCTGAGTTTGTTGCGTCACACGTCTTGCGCAGCGTGTATGTCACGTTGTCACCGGCTTGCTTTATCGACGTGATGTCGTATTTCTCGGGGTTTTCGGCAAGCATCCTGCCGCTTTCAGCCACAAGGCTGTATAGTCCGCTGCGATAGCGTGAGCGCACGTCGCCCACCGTGCCGCTGAGCACCACGTGCGAGTCGTTTATCAGCGCGATGTCGTCGCAGATTTCCTCCACGGAGCTCATGTTGTGGGTCGAGAAGATTATGGTGTGCCCTTTGTCGCGCAACTCGAGGATTTCCTTTTTAAGCAGTTCGGCGTTGACTGGGTCGAAGCCCGAAAAAGGCTCGTCGAAGATGAGAAACTCCGGCTCGTGAAGCACGGTTATTACAAACTGCACCTTCTGCTGCATGCCTTTCGACAGCTCCTCAAGTTTCTTGTTCCACCACGGATTGATGTCAAACTTGTTGAACCATTGGCGCAGGCGTTTCTCGGCGGTGGCTTTGTCCAGACCTTTCAGCTGGGCAAGGTAAAGAGCCTGTTCGCCCACCTTCATTTTTTTGTAAAGTCCGCGTTCTTCCGGGAGGTAGCCTATGCGGCGCACGTCGGCGTCGGTCATCAGGCGTCCGCCCATCATCACTTCGCCCTCGTCGGGCATTGTGATGCGGTTGATGATTCTTATGAGAGTGGTCTTGCCTGCTCCGTTGGGTCCGAGCAGTCCGAACACCCGTCCGGGGCGCACTTCGACGCTTACTCCGTCAAGGGCCGTGTGTCCGGCAAAGCGTTTCACCACGCCGCTCGCTTCCAATGTATTATCCATATTCTTTTTTTGCTTGAGTTTTTTGTTTATCGTTTGTCTACGGGATCGACGGTGTAGCCCGACTGCCGCAGCAGGCTGAGCAGACCTTCGTCGCCGACAAGGTGGGCGGCGCCTACAACAACCAGTGTGGGCGCGTCGGCAAGCATCTTTGGCATTTGCTCCATCCAGGCGCGGTTGCGGTCGGAGAGCAACATGGCGTCTTCCTCCGGGGTAGAGTCGCAGTCGTCGCCGAGTTTCTGATTGGTGACTTCTTTCAGCGTCTCAATGTCGCGGTGCATATAGGCGTCGGTAGCCATCTCGATCATCGAGGCGTTCCATTCGGTGTTTTCTGCCAGGCAGACGAGCATCTTGCCCTGACGTGCCGGCGGTTGGCTGAACAGCATCTTTAGCTGGTCCTGGGCGGTTTCCAGGGCAAGCACTTTCTTGCCGGCTTTGTCGGCTTTTATCTGAAAATACGTGTCAAGCTGCTGGTCGAGCGACACCTTTGGCAAATATTTGGTTACAATGGCTGCAATCAGCTGGTTGCTTATCGCTGCCGGACACATTCGTTGCACTGCCGGATTGTCGAGTCCGAAGCCGATGAGCGACCGCATTGCTTTGTCGACGGTAGGGCGGTCGGCGTCGGGGATGAAGTCGTTGAGCGACGAGCCTGGAGGCAGCATTATCGCCTCTGCTGTCAGCCGAGGCAAGTCGCGTGTGTTGAGCATGTCTACCTCGCCGCACACCTGCTCCACGTCGTTCTGCACCTGGCGTATCTGAGGCACGCTGTCGAGCACCGTCAGCGGTGCATAATGGTGTGTGCCGAAGATGTAACTCGGCTTCTGCAAGCCGTTGCCGCTCACTTTCCACAACAGTTGTGCCTGGGCGCTTATGCCCACAACTGTCATTGCAGTAATCAATAATATCTTTTTCATGTCGCAAATATAGTGTTATTTTCCCATTCCGCCTTGCTTCGACAGGCGGGAAGCGTCGTTGTTGCTGTCCACGCGGCGCGTCTGGAACGCTTTGCCGAGGCTGAAATTGTAGGTGAGCGAGCAGGAGAACGACACAGGGTTGCTGAATTTGCTTTTCGTGTGGTAGCCCGAGGCGGAGTCGATCGAGAAATCCACGCCGCGGCCGAGAATGTTGTCCACGCCCACCGAGGCTGTCCAGCGTCGCTTTGCAAACGACTTTTTCAGACTTGCGTTGAGGTTGTGGGTCGGTGTCACCGTAATTTCGCCCATCGTGATTTTGTTCTGTCCGTAATATGAGATTTCAAAGTAGAAATCTTTCGGCAGCTGGAATCCGGAGCTGGCATACCAGTTCAGAAAGTTGTGGTATGTCAGACTGCCTTTCTGTTCACGGCGCTCGCCGTTGGCAAGATATGTGAGGTTGGCTGTCAGCGTCCACCAGTCCTTGATTTGGAACGGCAGGTTGAGCGATGCGCCAAACATATATTGCTTGTCGAAGTTAACCATTGTCAGCAGCACGTTTTTCGGGTTGTCCTTGTCGGGCATCGAGGCTTTTATGATTTGGTCGTGGTTGATGTTGGCAAACAGGGTCAGCGAGTATTTGTATTTAACCACGCCGGTAAGGCTGACGTTGTCGCTGTATGACGGCTTCAAGTCGGAGTTGCCCGACTGATAGAACATGTCGGAAACCTGATGACGCTCGGGATTGAGTGCCCAGAACGAAGGGCGCGCTATGGAGCGTGAGTACTGTGCCGTCAGCACGTTGGAGCCGTTTGGCGACAGCAGATATGTGACATTGGCATTTGGAAACAAGTCGAAATATCGCTGAGCTACGATGTTGCCGCGGCTGCTGGCGTCGGTCAGTTCGCCGCGCAGTCCTGCCGACGCCATGAAGCGTCCGAGTTTGGCTGAGGCTTTTACATAGGCGGCATAGATATTTTCTTTAAACACCACGTCATAGTCGCGTCCGTCGGGCGTAAGCCATTCGTGGTCTTTCAGATAGAGGTATGACGCGTCGTTGTCCATACGGTTGAGGTTGTATTTCAAGCCGGTCGACAGACTCCAGCGGCTGTTGAATGTCTTGTCGTAGTCGTAGCTGACGTTGACCACGTCGAAAACCGAGTTTTCGCGGCTTATCGATATCGAATCGGCGGAGAGAGCGAGAAACTCCGAATGACGATGGTTGTCGGTGACGCTGCGTCCTTTTGTGTGGTTGTAGTTGGCAATCACCTTCATTTGCGAGCCGATGGAGTCGAGCCGGTGCACGTAGTTGAACGTGGCATCGATATTTCTGTGGCGCGACGTCGACATGTAGTTTCCGTTCATCGTCTCGATGCCTATGTCGGTGTGGTTGAACGCCGCGTTGGTCGTCACGTCCGATGGTGAGAGAAATTGGTTGTAAGCCACCTCGATGCCCAGCGAATTGCGCGCGTTGGGATCGAAATAGATGCCTGCCATGCCGTAGCCGAAAAGCGACTTGTGTAGGTCCATCTTTGTGTCGGTCGTATACCGGTCGCCGTTGGCATAGTCGGTGGTTTCGCCGGTGTCGAAATAGGATTTCGGAGAGGCGGAGAGATTGCTGTTGGCACTGAATGTCCATTTGCCGTTCTTCACGTTGATCGATGCCGAAGGAGTGACCGTCGCGGATGTTTTGCTGACAGAGCCGATGAGGCTCACGTTGCCCATCACGCCGTCGGCACGGTTGCGTTTAAGAGTGATTTTGATGATTCCTCCTGCGGTGTCGGCGCTGTATTCCGCTCCTGCCAGGGGAATCACCTCTATTTTGCTCACGTCCTCCGCCTTGAGCGAGCGCAGATAGGTGAGCAGCTGTGATTGGTCCATGCGCAGCTCACGGTCGTTGACCATCACTTTTGCGCCCGACTTGCCGTTGATGGTGATTTTCTTGTCGTCGATCCACACGCCGGGAGCCGCCTGCAGCAGTTCCTTTCCGTCTTTGCCTATGGCGGCTGGCATATCCTCCACCCTGACCACAAAACGGTCGGGCAGACGGCGTATGGCTGAGGCTTTCACCTCTACGCCATGCAGTGCCACGGCATTTGTTGTCATCGTGACGTCAAGACGCGTTTCTCCGCTGACGGTCACTGCCTTTTCGGCATTGTCGTATCCCACGAGGGTAAATGTCACGTTATATTGTCCTTTCGGAAGCTCGATTCTGTAGTTGCCGATGCTGTCGGTGACGGCTCCTCCTTGCTCATGGTTGGCGCTTAGTGCCACCACGGTTGCAAATTCAACCGGGTTGCCTTCGCTGTCGGCCACGCGTCCGAGCAAAGTGTCGGCTGTCGCGATGCTGCCGCCCGAAATGGCAAGCAGCGCAGCAAGAAACATCTTATTCATTGTATGTATTATAAATTGGTTATTTTCCTGAGTCGATGAATTGTTTGTATAGACGGTCTATGTCGTCGGCAGTGATGCCGAGCATCTGCATTTTGCGGAACATTTCCGGAAGTTCCTCTTCTTCAAATTCCCGCCGGCGCAGTCTGGAGATTGTGCCGCATGCGCCTTCGCTGACGAAATAACCTATGCCGCGGCGGTTGAAAATTATCTCTTGCTGCTGCAGCCAGTCGAAAGAGCGCACCACGGTGTTGGCGTTGACTTCAACGGTTGCCGCATATTCGCGCACCGACGGGATGCGGCCGCCTTCGGAATAGGCATGCTGCATAATCTCGTCCATGATGCGGTCTGCTATCTGCAGGTAGATTGGTCGGCTTTCCTTGAAGTTCATAACAGGTGTTTTTTTGTTTCAACAATCTGCTTGCCGACAAACAACCGGTAGGCAACTGCCCAATTGACCACTGCAAATGCGAGGCAGAGGCTGCCCGTGGTGACGAGAAACACGGGATAGGTCGAGTAGAACTCCTCCGTCGTGGCTGGATGCCAAGCCTGCACCAGCACAATCGAGAAGACGATGCCCAAAACGAGAACTATGCCGAGAGTCTTGACGAAAGCAAACTTGCGCCACACGGTGCCGCCAAGTACAAACAGAGACTGCATCCACAGCAGATAGCCCCATGCGAGCAGCTGTCCGCGCCACTGCCAAGCCATAACAACGATTTGGCTCTCAACCGACACCTGCGTATTGATATTATCAAACGTCGGGGCGAAGAACGACTGCGTGCAGTATGCCGTCAGTGACCCGTAGCTGTCGATGCCGAAAATAAAGGCGAGCGGATAATAGAGCACACCGACAACAACGAGGGCGGCAAGCGCCGAGATAGTGTAGCCGACAGTGACCATCAGAGCGCGCTCCACAAACTTCTCGGCGTTGGTGGCGGGCAACGTCAGCAGACTGATGCTGCCTGTCTTGTCGCTGATAGGTTTGAGCATCGACGAGGCGGCGATGAGGCCACCCACAGTGAGCACCAACGAGAACCACGAATAGAAGGTGTCGGCGATGACATTAAACGAGTTTCCATCGGTCTTTGCTGGGAGCATGATGATCACAAGTCCGGCAAGCAGCGCTCCGGCAAACTCAAGAAAATGAGCGAGGTTGGTTTTCCAGTCAAGAGCGGCGTCGCGCTTAGCCACAGTCCACAGGCGCCGCACGCTGAATCTGTTTATTGTAGTTGTCATAATTGTTTATCTGATTTGAGTTTTGGCAAAAATTTTGTAAACTATCACATAGTTGACCACGGTTAAGAGCGTCGTCAAAAGATTTATGGTGGAATGACTCAATTGCAGCGATGTGGTCACTAAATATGCCGGGACAGCCACGACGACAAGGAGCGCAATGCCCTTGACCATCGTCTTGCGGCGCCACAACGCGCTGGCTATCATCATCACCGACTGAAGCCACACGACTACTGCCGTCCATGGCAGCACGTCGCTGACAAACGCTTGCGGCAGAAGCATCACGCAGAATTGCGGATCGCTGCCGAGCATTATGCTGAATGCCACCCGAACGGCGTCGGCGGCGACCATCCCGATAACAAAAGCTCCGAACGTTGCCACAACCGTCTCCAACCAGTTGACGAGATATTTCTCGAATGCCGTGGCGGGAAGCGTGAGATAAGCAATCTGCCCATGACGGGTCTGCATCTTGTCGAACATCATCGACCCCATCACGACCATCGCCAAAACGTAGAATGCCCTCAGTACTATTGCGAATGTCTCGACAAAGTAGTGGGCATCGGTGCTGTGTTCGGCCATCAGGAATGCAGCCTCGCCGGCAAGCACGCCGGCAAGCACACCGAGCGGCAGTCCTATCCACGATGCGATGTTGTGGTCGTAGTCGTGGCGGAGCATTGTCCAGAAGCGTTTTATGCTGAACCTATCGGTCATTGTCGTCAGTATTTAAGGCTTCATTGATTGCGGCGCCGTTGGCAAGCATTGCGTTGAACAGCGTTTCAAGATTGATTACGCTCTCGTCGCCGAAGCGGTTGGCATAAATTGCGCTGTTGCCTTGGAGAGACGGCTGCACATAGATGGCTCCTTCGGTGGGTTCCGACATCGGTTGGTCGGTGAAAAGAAGCTTGGATGCCAGCGTGGCGTAGCTGCTGTCGAGCAGCAGTTTGCCGCTGTCGACCATCAGCACGTGGTCGAGCAGATTCTCTACGTCGCGCACTTGGTGGGTCGACACGACTATCGTTTTTTCATCGCTCATGTTTGACGCTATCACCTTGCGCATCTGGCTTTTCGACGGGATGTCGAAGCCGTTGGTTGGTTCGTCCATCAGAAGCAGGCGGGTGTTGGTGGCGAGAGCGAAACTCATAAACGCCTTCTTCTTCTGTCCCATCGACAATTCGTTGAGACGCAGGTTGCTGTCCATCTCGAAATCACGCAGACAGTTGTTGAGAATCTCGTTGGAGAAACGCGGATAAAACTGCGCGTTGTATTTCACGTATTGGGCGAGGGTGACGGCTGGAAGCGTAAATTCCTCGGGAACGATAAAAATCTCCTGAAGAGCTGACGGCTGGCGGCGCGACATCTCGCTGCCGCAGAAAGTAACCGACCCTGATTTCGGACGGAGCAGACCGCACATTAGATAGAGCAGTGTGGACTTGCCCGTTCCGTTCTTGCCGAGCAGTCCATACACCGCGCCTGGTTGCAATGTCAGCGAAAAATCGCTGAAAATGTCAGGCTTTTTGAAGCCATAACTAAATTTCAATTCCTTGATTTCCATTATATAAGTTTCCATTTTTTGTATACACGTTTGAGTGTATTAGTTGATTAGTACACTGCAAAGCTATGTCAATTTTTGGGGAAAACAATAGCGAATCTGATATTTAACACAAATTAATACTTTCTAAAATCGCCGAAGCGCGGTTCCAGAAGTCAGCCCGTGGTTGCCCAGCCCACCCGAGACGACGGCGACATGCCGCTACCGCCGAAGCGCGGTTCCAGAAGTTAGCACGGGGTTGGCTTGCCTACCCCGTGACAATGGTGACATGCGCCGCTACCGCCGAAGAGCGGTTGTAGAAGGAGCATGCAGACAGGTGACATGCTGCAACCCAAAATTTCCATACAACAAAACGGAATCAAATGAAATGGAAACACCGCCGATTTGCATTTGCAAACCTGCGGTGTTTAAGTGGAGATGGAGAGATTCGAACTCTCGTCCAAACGTGGAACTAATATGCTTTCTACATGCTTAGTTTTGACTTGGTTTTCGACCGTGGGCAGGATCAAAACTACCAACCCAAGGCTTATCTCCTAAAATCTCGGACAGCTACCGGAGAACAAGCCGTCCCAGCTCCGATTTTATTAGCACCACCTTATCGAAACGTCTCAGAGCAAGGCAATCGGGTGATGTCTCGTTTCTGCCACTGTGGCAGAAATAAAGCTAACTTACTGTGCTTCGGTTAGGCAGCGAGAGCGTAGTTATTTTCGCCAGTTAAATTGTTGATGTCTGAGATTATAGAGCATAGCCATCATCGCTCTGCATGCTTACATACCACCTCTACACGCTGTCAAAACCGGTCATCCCCAATGTTTTTTCGAGACACATACGTGATATGTGGGTTGCAAAAGTAATGCTTCCGCAACCAATCTCCAAATTTTTGTTGAAAAATTTGTTAGTCACAACCCGGAATAATGGGAAAGGACATATTGGAGACTCTGTGGTGTTTGGAGCGACCAATTGGTGGCAATCAGCGGAGGTTCACAATTCTCTGCTTTTCCAAAATCACAAATTGTGACAGATAGTGTATTGTTGTGATAATGCGTGCAAAGGTAAGTGACGAATATTTTCTCAATACATTGAGAGATAACCCGCGCTTCCTATAATCTCGATTAATTCGTCGTCGGAATTAGCTTCGACTAATTCGTTCAGAAAATATGATATTCGTTTAAATTGATCAACTGTCCATCCTCTACAATTCTCGAAATTTTTATCGCAGTAAAAAATCATATCTTCGGTAGCCTTGTTGCCATCTTTGTCTTGAGAATAGCGAAATTTATGCTCTACAACCCAATTGCAGAACTGCTTTTGGTCTTTAAAACCGGCAACTACGTTCTTAATATTCTTGATTTTTTCAATTAGTTTAGATTGGGCTTGATTCAATTTTTCTGTGTTGGAGGAAATTTCCTCAATGGCTCGTTTGTATTCTCCAAGACTGAGGGCAGAATCATAAAACCCTGTAGGGGTGTAGATTTCTTTAGTTGTCTGTGCCGAGCTGATGTCAGATTTGATTGCCCTTATTTTTGATATGTCGGAGAAGACATCTTCCGAGAGGTCAAGAATCTCAATTATAGTAGACACTTTCACGAAAGAGCTGTCTACTTTTGTTGAGATTGCCTCATAACTGTCAGGATATGACATGTTTTCTTTGAGGCACTTAGAAATAAGCTCTTCTGCTTTGTCTTCATTTGATTTTGTGCATGAAGGCATGATAAACAGAACACATGTTGCAATTAGGATTGTAATTTTTCTCATAGGGATATAGATTTATTAAATTTTTTTAGTTATCGTTGTCTACGGCGTTAAGCACCAACAGCATGTTTGGCAGCTCGTTGTTGTCGCGGATTGTTTTCAGCTCCGACAGTTGGCGGCGGTCAAGGAGTCCGATGCGCGCCACGAAGATGGTGTGGCTTGCCACACGGACCAGCACGTTGGTGTCGGTCACAAGCTGTATAGGAGCGCAGTCGATGAAGATGTAGTCGTAGCGTTGGCGTAGGCGTTCAAACATCTCGTCGAGGGAGTCGTGTTCAAGCAGTTCTGCCGGGTTGGGGCGGATGGTGCCCGACGGCAAGATGTCGATTCCCGCGCTTTTGTCGTGCACAATCAGTTTGTCGAGGTCGGTGCACGATCCGTCGAGATATGAGGTTGCGCCGTGCGCCGGCGAGTTGATGCGCTTGCTGAGCGATGCGCGACGTATGTCGAGGTCGACGAGCAGCACGCGTTTGCCTTTCTTAGCCTCGGCTGAGGCGGTGTTGATTGCCACATACGATTTGCCACTGCCGGGGTTGAACGATGTGCAGATGCACACCGGCACGTCGTTGAATTTCGCCAAATGGTGGTCGAGCTCGGTGCGTAGCATCAGGAATGCCTCTTTGCCGAAATCTTTGTTTGTCAAGTCGGGTGGCGTGAGGCTCTTTAGTCCGTAGTTGAACTTTATGCGCATGCGTCGCGAGAATGTGACGTTTTTAAGAAGCGGTATTTGTCCGATCACGGGGATGTTGATGCCGATGAAGTCGTAGCGGTCGCGCACGTGGTTGTCGGTGATGAATGCAATGAAAATCACGGCGATAGGAATCACCACTCCGCCGAGCAGCAAGCCGAGGACTGCGATTATCCATGGAGTGAGCCGAGAGGGCTCGTCGGTGCCCGATGCCGGTGCCACGACGCGTACGGCTTCCGAGATGTTGTTGATGGCGAGCGGGTCGTTGCCGCGTTTGCCTTGCAGGTAGTAGTATTGACTTTCGATGTTTTTGTGCATGCGCGCCTGGCGGTTGATGGCGGCCTGTGTGTGCGACAGGTCGGCAAGACGGTTGTCGGTGGCGGCGATGCGCGATTTCAGTTTGCCGCATTCGATGCGGAGCGAAGCGATATGGTTTGTCACCGAAGCCTCAATGTCGCTGTGCATGGCTTTAAGTTGCTGTGTGACTTCTGCAAACGCATTGTTGGCAGTGCCGGCATTCTCGCGCAGATGTTCGCGTTTGGCTATGGTTCCGTTGTATGCAGCCACGGCTTTCTGCAGGCCGATGCTTTTTGCGATATCTGTAGCGGCGGCTATCGGGCGGTCGGCATTTTTGTCGGCTGCCAGTTGCGACGCCACAGCCTCAGTTGCCTTTATCTTGGTCTCGATGCCTACGAGCGACTGTGTGTCGGCGGCCTTCTGCGCCAGCAGTTGTTTGTAGGTGAGGTTGATATTGGAAGTGTTTCCATTGCGCAGCGTCTGCTCGATGCCGGCTTCGTTTTTTTCGAGAGCCTCTGTATGCACGGCGAGACGCTTGTCGACGGCGTTGATGAATTTCTGGGCGTCGTTGCTGTTCCACAGTGCCCATATTCGGTCGTAGACCAATGAGATGTCGTTCAGAATGTCGTCGGCACGTTGGACCACATGGTCGGAGAATGTGCAAGTCAGCACGTCGGTGAATTGGGCCGTTTGCACCACATCGATGCTTTTGCTTATGCTGTGGGCGGTTTTGTCGATTGGAGTTATGCTGATTTCTATTTTCTTGCCTGCGTAATTTTTCGTAAAACGGGTGGCTGTGAGAGAAATGTCGGCAGCCGATGTGGGCTTGTCGTCGCCGTCAATCTCGAGGCTTGTCGCAGTGGCTGTTTTGCCGTCGGCAGAGATGAGAGCGGTTATTTTTGCCGAAGCGTCGTCGGGGATGTTCAGTGCAACGTCGAGAGGCTCGCTGCCGTAAAGGTCGACGCGCTTGCCGAATGACTGGATTTCATATTGTGTCACGTTGAGCGACAGGTCTTTGACTATCTGCTCGCAGAACACTTGCGACTTGACAAGCTGGATGCCGTCCTCAAGTTGCAGTCCTGTGGCAAACGGCTTGATGGCAAACGGGTCGTCGCCGAAACGCTGGTTGGTGAATACGTTGGCGTCGAGATATTTCATTGCAAACATCGACTGGCGTTTCACCGCAGGTGAGACATAGTAGTTGTAGGCGCTCAGCCCAAACACGCAAATCACGACAAACGCTATGGCATAGCCGTAGAACCGCCTCATCCAACGGATGTATGTGCGCAACGTAAGCGCACTGCGGTGCATTATGCGGTCTTGGCTTGATATTGTTTGCATGTGATTTTAAGGTGAGGTATTGTATTAATGCTGCGTATTAGTCTTTTTTTGCAATGTTGACTACGAGCACGCCTATCGATGTGAGCAGCGAGGCGATTGAAATCCAGAGCGACACCGATTTCATCGCATTCTGGTTGATGGTCGACTGCCCGGCGCGCACGCTGTTAGGCTGCACATAGACCACATCGTTCTGTTTCAGGTAGTAGGCTGGCGACTTGAAGATGTCGGCTGAACGGAGGTCGAGTTGGTACGACTTGCGTTGTCCGTCCTCCTCGCGGATTACGTACACATGGTCGCGCTCGCCGAAGATTGTAAGGTCTTTGGCCATGGCAATCGCTTCGAGCACAGTTACTTTGTCGCTGTTTATGGTGTATGTTCCCGGGTTGGTGACCTCGCCGAGAATCGACACTTTGAAATTCATGAATTCTACGGTCACAAGTCCGTCGGTGAGCATCTTCTTTTCGGCGAGAGCCTGGGTTATCTGTTCCTGCAGTTGCCAGCGGCTCAAGCCCGAAGCTTTGATTTTGCCGAGGATAGGGAAGTCGATATAACCTTCGTTGTCAACCACATATCCGAGCAGGTAATTGCCATATCCGGCACGTTCGGTTCCTGCCTGGGTGGCTGATACCGGCAGGTTGAAGATTTTAGCCACAGCAGGGTCGCTGCTCGACACCACAATGGAGAGCATGTCTTTGGGCTCGATTTTGATTACCTGTGAGTTTTCAATCTTTTCGGGTGTGTCTACTTTCACGTCTTGCAGGTAGAGCACCTTTTCCGAAGTCTTGCAGGAAGATACGAGCAAAATCAGGCTTAAAAACAATATAATACGTGTCGTTGAATGCATAATTTCCTTATTTCAATATGATTTCAATAATTTAGTCTGTGTGGACTGCCGCTTGGCGGAACTCATCCAATATGCAAAGATAGCATTATTCGTTAAAAACGTAGCGATATATGGTGTTAAAATATCGGCAATTTCTAAAATCCAGCAACCTTAGGCGGGGATTATTCCGTTTCGTATGTGATTTTGTTGCCGCGGGGATGGATGAATTCGAATTCAAGAGTCCGTGCAAGTCCATCGGCGAGCGAGTATGGCGGTTTGAAGCCGGTCTGTTGCATGCGTGTGGCGTCGTATTCGGTGGTGGCGCAGAATTTCTTGACGCGGACGGCGCTGATGGCGAATTTGCGGCGCAGCAGCCATGCCAGCGCGTCGAGGCAATAGCCGCCAGCCATTCCTATGGCGTAGGGGATGCGAATTGCCGGCAAGCGTTTCTGCAACACTGTCTCCACGTGTTGCACAAGTTGGTTCATGTCGTAGTCGGGCTTGTCGATGTAGTTGAACACGTTGTAGCCCGATGTGTAGTTGTCGATGAGAAATTTCACGAAGGCCACGATGTTGCCTACGTATGCCATCGACTTGCGGTTGCGACCGTTGCCAACCATCAGAAAGTGACGGCTTTGTATCTGATGGAGCAAGTTGTACACGTTGCCGCGGTTGCGCTCTCCGAAGGTTACGGTGGGGCGCACCACGTTGATGTTCCAGTCGGCGTGCATCGTGTGCCATTCCTGCAGAAGTTGCTCCGCCTGCCATTTCGATTTGCCGTAGTGGTTGAACGGGTCTTTCGGCGAGGTTTCGTCGGGGTTGTCTTTATTGATGCCGTAGACAGCCACGGATGAGAAGAATAGGATGCGTTTCACGCCGTTGCGCTCCATGGCGCGCAGAGTGGTGCGCATTCCGCCCACGTTGGTGTCGTAGTAGAGCGATGTGGGAGTCACGTTGTCGCGGTGCTGTGCGGCGAGAAGTATCACAAGGTCGGTGCCGGCAAGGGCGCTGTCCATCTGTTGCTGGTTGCGCACGTCGCCGATGGTGGTGATGTCGTTGAAGAAATGGCTGTCACGAATGTCGACTATGTGGAAATCGTAGCCCTTGAACTGCGTGAAGTGGTCTACAATGCGGGTGCCGATGAATCCGCTGCCGCCGATAATCGTGACTTTCATTGTGCCTGTGTTTATAATTGGTTTGGAATTTGCCTCATGGCTTCTATCACCTTTTTGGGCAGAGGCTCGTTGATGGTGTGGTTATAGAAGCGCAGGTTGTGTATGTCACTGCCCATGAGGTCGTAATACCCGTTTTCAAGCAGCCATTCAGCCTTTTCTTTGGTGTGCTTGCTGTAGCATCCGGCAATGGAGCCGAGGTTGAGCTGGAACAGCAGCCCGAGTTGCTTCAGTTCCTCATAGTCAGACTGCTCCATGTATTTGTAGCGTTCGGGGTGCGCGAGAATGGGGTGCAGGCCGGCGTTGAGCATTTCTCCTATCAGTCCGCGCATTTCTATCGGCGCGCGGAAATAGCTTGTCTCAATAAGCGGATGGCTGTCGCCGAGCATCAGAATGTCGCGCTGACGCCAGCGTTCGGCAAAGATGCCGTCCATCATGTTCTCGGCTGCGAGATGCAGGCGGACAGATCCGTTGTATGTGGCGGAAAACTCCTCGAAGCGTTGCTTAAGCGCGCCGACGGTGTTTGGCACGTCCTCCATAATGTGGGGCGTGAGCCACACGTCGGCAACACCGGCTTGCTCCATTGTGCGGAGCGCTTCCAAAGTGAGGTCGGCTGTCTGGAATCCATCGTCGACACCAGGCAGCAGGTGGCTGTGGTGGTCGGTGAATCCGTCAAGCAGGCCGCTTTCGAGTATTGACTTTTTCCTTGAGAATATGCCAAACATCACTACTGTTTCTTGGTGTCGTTGCCGTAGCCATATCCATAGCCGTATCCGTAACCATATCCGTAGCGGGTGTATGTGCCGCTCTCGTCGCTGCCGTTGAGCAGCAGGCACATGTTCTTATAGCGGTTTTCCTTGTAAATCTCGTCGATTTCAGGAAGGGTGCGACGGTCTATCAGTCCGGCGCGGGCAATGAAGATTGTGCGGTCAACATGCGGTGCGATGAGCGATGCGTCGGTGACCATTGTGATTGGCGGACAGTCGACAAACACATAGTCGTAGCGTTGCTTCAGCTCGTCTATCATTGCCTGCAGACGGTCGCTGAGCAGAAGCTCTGCAGGGTTTGGAGCAAGGTGTCCGGTAGGTATTGAGTCAAACAACAGTTTTGTCGTTTTTGATGGCAGGATGATGTCGTCGAGCGACACTTGTCCGTTGAGATATGCGCAGACTCCGGTGCTTGGCGAATTGACAATCTTGGAGAATGTACCTTTACGGATGTCGAAGTCGACAACGATTACTTTCTTGTTTTTCAACGCCATTGCGGTGGCGAGATTGACAGATGTAAACGTTTTTCCGCTGCCTGGGTAAAGCGAGGTGGCCATGATGGCTTCCGACTTGTTGGCGCCGATCATGAAGTCAAGGTTGGTGCGCACCACGCGGTATGCCTCGTTGATGACGTTGCGGTTGTGGTCTTCCACCACGATGTGCGGTGTTTCCGACTCATTTTCTTTTTTCATCAAGCGGCTCATCAAACTCAATTTCTTCGCTCCGTCGGCAAGAGGCACATCGCCGAGCACTGGAACTTCCATGCCTTCAAGGTCTTTGCGGCTGCGCACTTTGGTGTTGAGCATGTTTGACGCAAACATATAGCCGTAAGGGATGGCGAGACCGAGGATGAACGCTGCTGCGAGGATGATGCCCTTCTTCGGCGATACAGGCACGCTGTCGCCGGTGGCAGGCTTGAGCAGGCGGGTGTTGTTGACCACGATGCTTGCCTGAAGCTCGTTTTCCTCACGTTTCTGAAGCAAGTAGAGATAAAGCTCCTCCTTGATTTTCTGTTGACGCTCGATTGTGAGCAGTTCTTTTGCTTTGCCCGGACCTGCTGAAATGCGGTTCTCGATGGCGTTTTCCTGCGCTGAGAGACGGTCGGCTTGAATTTTAAGCGCGCTGATGTGGTTGTCGACGGAGCGCAGAATTGTGGAGCGCATCATGCGCAGCTGGTTGTTGATGTCAGACACCAACGGGTTGCTGTCGCTGCTGTTTGCCACGAGGCGCTGACGCTCAAGCAGTTTCTTGTTGTATTCGGCAATCTGTTCTTCAATGGCTTGGCTTCCAACGCCAGAGTTTGAAGGAAGAAGGTCGTACTGGCGTGTGTTGTCCACGAGATATTCGCGGATGAAGCGAGCCACGGCGAGCTGGTTGTTGGCAAGGAATGCCTGCTCTGAATATTTGCTCGATTCTTGTGTCACTTGTGCTGTCTCGGCGTTCATGTCGAGCAGACGGTTGGAGCTTTTGAAGCGTTCGATGTCGGAGTCTACGTTGCCGAGTTCGCGTTCGATTGACATCAGACGCTCGTCGATAAACTTGGCTGTGTTGTCGGTCGACTTGTTGGTGTAGCGTATCCACTCCTCGTTGTATGCGTCAAGAAGGGTGTTGAGCACGTCTTCGGCACGCTTCTCGGATGCGTCGGTGTAGGAGAAGTTGATTACGGTGGCAAGTTTGTCGGCAAGTTCGGCGGTGAGGCGTGCCTGGCACGACTTTGCCGTGAGCTCCGGACGCTCATAGCCTACGATGACCGCCTGCTCAAAGTTTTTGCCGTATTCTTTTGTCGCTTTGAGCACTACGGTGCCTACGGGCGTCTTGAACGGCTGCCCGAGTTTCACGGTTTGTGCCGGAGCGTCGCTCTTGATGCCGTTTATCTTGAAGTCCTTGACAGTCAGTTGGCTTTGACCTTCTTTCTCAGCGACGAATGTCACGGAGTTGAGCGGCTGCTCGCCGACGTGATCGGGAAGGTTTTTGTATTCCACGCAGATTGGCGTTTTGTCATACCAGTCGGTGACATATCCAATCCAGTTCTTGCTCTTGTAGGTCACGTTGAGACGCAGCTGGTTGACAACGTCCTGCATCAGCAGCGGTGACTGGAATGCCTGCAACTCGTTGTAGACGTCTATGCCGGTGCTTCCGATGCCGAGGTCGGCGAATGCCGCCAACTCGCTGATTTGAGCCTGTCCTTTGTTGTCGCTTCGGAGCATTACGCTCGCCGAGCGTTGGTAGATGCGTTGCGCGCGCTGTGCGTAGATGAGTCCGAGAGCCACGCAGATGACTATTGAGATTGCGAAAAATTTCTTGTGGCAGAGTGTCCATGAAATCATGTCGCTCAGTTGGAATTCATTCTTCTGCTCTTCCGTTTCGGCAGCGCCTATGCTGTTGTAGTCTTCCTTCATTTAGTATAAATGTTTTGTATAAATTACGCAGTGTTTTTTAAGTCATTATTTCTTTGCCGCGACAACGAGCGTCGCTACGGTGGTGAGCAGGGAGGCTATCGAAATCCAGATGCCGATAGACTTCATGCTGTTCTCGTTGAGGTTCGATTCGCCGGCGCGCACCTTGTTGGGTTGCACGTAGACCACGTCGTTCTGCTTCAGATAGTAGGCGGGCGACTGGAACACTTCCGCCGACTTGAGATTCAGGCGGTAGACGGTGCGCTCTCCTCCTTCCTCGCGGATTACGTAGACTTGGTCGCGCAGACCGTAGATGGTAAGGTCGCCAGCCATCGAGATGGCTTCGAGCACGTTGACTTTGTCGCCTTCAATGCTGTATGAACCTGGGTTTTTGACCTCGCCGAGTATCGAGATTTTGAAGTTGCGGAATTCTACAGTTACCACCATGTCTTTCAGCAACTCACGGCTTTTGAGCTCGCTTTTGATTTTTTCCTGCACTTCCCATCGTGTCATGCCCGCCACTTTCATCTTGCCGAGCACCGGGAGTTTGATTTCTCCGTTCTCGTCGACGGCATAGCCGAGCAGCTGTTGCGTGCCGCCGGTCGACGACACAATTTCGGAGTTGGTCTGGTAGGACACTACGGGCAGGTTGAACATTGCTGCCAGCTCTGCGTCTTTGCAGCTGACGATGATTGACAGCACGTCTTTCGGCTGTATGGTGATTCCTTTGCTTGCAGAAATGCTCTCTTGCTTGTTGATGTCAAGGTTTTGAAGATATGCCACATCTTTCGTTGAATTGCATCCAACGAGCAGCATGCACGAAATCAGGAGAATATATAGTCTGTTCATATACGTTTTTGCAGCGCAAATAATATTTGCAATAATCTGTGTATTAGCGTATTGTGCGCACAGGATGAACAAAGCTCAGTGCTTGTTTTTTCACAGTTTTCCGGCATCTGCACTTGTCCACAGTTTCCCTTACACAATTTCTAATTGGCAAAGATAATTCGTTTATTTCTGTTTTACAATTTATTTAACGTGAAAAGTTATCTTTAACATAAAACTTCGTTGAAAACAAAAAAAGCGGCAATCGCCGCTTTTTTGTTCTTTAGTGTTGGTATGTGGTGTTATTTCACGCATTTCAGCACTTTGCCGTTTGCGCGTGCCACGTATACGCCGCTTGCGAGAGCCGAAAGGTCGGCAACGCTGTTTGCACGTGCCACGAGTGCGCCGCCAAGTGTGTAAACCTGAATGTCGGCACCTTCGGCATAGACTTTGCCGTCGGCATATCTGATTGCTTTCGAGGCGATTTCGTTGACGCTGCCTTCACCGTCCCAAGCCGGGGTGTAGATTACTTCGCCGAGTTTTGCATCGTCTGGTTTGTGGAAAATCACGCTCTCGATTTTCTCTGCCGTCTGCTCGTCAACACTCCAGTGGTTGCCTTGCGCGTAGATGGTGAGCGCGGAGTTGTTGTAGAGGTCGTAGAGCGCGCCGCCGTTGCCGTTGTTCTTGAATGTGTTGTGGCCGGGGTTGTAGTCATCGGCATCGGGATTGTCCACTTTGCCGATGTTCACGTTCTCGCCGCCGAGCACGGTGATGCCCCACAGGTTGCCCTCGATGGTGTTGCCTTTAATCGTCACATTAGGCTTTGTGCCATAGTCGTAGATGCTGATTCCGGCTCCGCCGGCCATTGCGCTTGACGCATATTTGTTGTCGATAATCTGGTTGTTGGCAACCGTTGCGTTCATTCCACCGTAGAAAGTGATGCCGTAGCGGTGGTCGCGGATAGTGTTGCCTGAGATCCACACGATGTTGTCGCCTGCTATACCGGACATGTTTGCCACAGCCACCGCGCCCACGTTGGTGCGCTGCGCTCCGGTAAACTCGCAGTTTTCAATGCTGACAGAGTTTGCGCCACCTACGGTGAGGTTCACTTGCGGTTTGTTGGTGTTTTTGGTGTTGTTGTCGATGAATTTGCAGTTTGTAATCTCGATGCCGTTTGCTGCCATCGCCGAGCCTCCGATTGCCGGCACCTCATTGTATTCAAATGTGCAGTTGTCAACGTTGAATGTGGCGCCGTCGCTGCCGATGGCAAGTGCGCCAGTCGTCGTCATTTTGCCGTTGTTGTAGCGGAATGTGCAGTTCGCCACCGTAAGTCCGGTGCTTGAGAAGTTGCGCAGTCCGGCATATTCGAAATCGATGTTTTTAAACTCTGTGTCGGATGCGTCGCAAACCATGTAGATTCCTTTTGGCGCTGCATTCTCGTCGGCGCGCGTCACCAGCACTCGGTCGGTGGCGGCAAAATTTGCTGTGCCTTCGATGCGCAGTTGCACGCCGTCGCCCATCTTCATTGTCGCGCCGCTCTCAATCTCGAAGCGGTCGCCTTCGGCGATGGTGATGCTGTTTGTCAGAGTGTAGACTTTTCCGTTTTTTGTCACGCCGCTATTTTCTGTTGTCGACAATGATTCAAGCGTATATGTTACGCCGTTTCCGCTTGTTGTCACATCCTCGGCATTGGCGAAGCCTGCCGTGGTGAGTGCAAATAACAATAAAATTGTAGATTTTTTCATAAGCCTATATTTTTTAAAGGTTTGATGCGACAAAGGTAACAATTAGAAAGGAAAAAGCCAAGTTTATCTACTTTTTTGTCAAGAAAAATTTGTTGATTGAAGAAGTTGTGATAAAAGGATGATTTTAGAGTTTTATGCCATATTTCACGATGCCTTCGCTCATCATCCTTGCCGGCACGAAACTTTTGAGCGTGTCAGCCACGGTGTTGAGCATCCGTTGGCGGATGTAGTCGTCTTTGATGTATAGGGATATCCGCCTTTGTGAGAGATAGTCACCTCGTATCTCGCGCACGTTTCCCGCCTGCTTCTCTGTGAGAAACGGCAGGTGCATCTCGGGGATGATGGTGTAGCCTCCGTTTTCGTCCACAATGCGTATCAGCGTCTCGATGCTGCCTGCCTCGTAGATGTGGTGTCCTTTGCCGCGTGCCTTGCAGAATGAAAAGGCGCTGTCGCGCAGACACTGAGCCTCTTTCATTATCCACATGTTCTCGTGCTCCAGGTTCTCGGGTTTGAACACCGGCAGTTTGCGCCAGCAACTTTCAGCGAGATAAACGTAGAATCGTTCGGTGTAGAGAGGCATCTCGAGCACGCCTTGTCGGGCATTGCCTGAGATGGCGATGCCGGCGTCGATCTCGCCGTTCAGGATGGCTTCGAGCATGTGGTCGGCTTTTATCTCTTTGACAGTCAGCTCTACCGACGGATAGGATTGTCTGTAGTGCTTGATGAATTTTGGCAGTAGGTAGGGAGCGATTGTCGGACCTATCGACAATGTCAGCTGTCCTCCGACGGTTCCTTTGCTTTCTGTTATCAGCTCGTTGATGCGGTTTGTCTCCATCAGGGCTTTCTGTGCCTGGCGGATTATCCTCTTGCCGACGGAGGTGGGCTTCACAACTTTGTTTGTGCGGTCAAAAATGCGCACATCGAGTTCGTCCTCCAGCTTCACAAGCATCGCACTCAATGTCGGCTGCGAGATGTTGCACGCATCAGCCGCTCTCGCAAAGTTGCGAAAGCGGTCGATGGCAACGATGTATCTCAGTTGCTGTATGTTCATAAACTACTGGTAGTTTGAGATTGTCGCTTTCAGGTCGGCAAGCCGCATGGCTCCGCTCTGTCGCCACAACATCTCTCCTCCGCGGAAGAGCATAAGTGTTGGCACCGACTGTATGCGGTATGCCTCGGCAATGTCGCCTGATTTGTCTACATCCAGTTTGATGATGCGGATGCTGTCGCCGAGGTCGGCTTTCAGTTGCTCGAGCACAGGATGCATCATTTTGCACGGTCCGCACCATGTGGCATAGAAATCTACCAATGTGAGTTGGTTGCTGTTGATTACGTCATTGAACTTTTCCATAACATTATTTATTTTTAAGTTTACAAATCACTTCGTTTCTTGGGTCAGCAAGTCTTCGAGAAATTCCGACGCGTCGGCCACACACATCTTGCATTCGCGCAGCATCTTGCCAGTGCCTGCACCTTTCAGAAGCTTGCATTGGGTGGCGCCGTTGCGTTGCTGGAATTTTTCCATTATCTGGCGCATTCCCCGAGCCGACTTGGCTTTGTCTTTGGTGAAAAGGCCATAAACGATGCCGGCTCCGATGAGTGCTCCGCAAGTGCCTTCCATATTGCCCATTCCCACGGCGAAACTGTTGCCTGCGTGTTTTATAGTCTCTTCGTCAAGCCCTGTGAAGTCGTGGTATGTGCAACACACAGCCTGCGTGCAATTGTATGCGCCGCTTGCTTTTTTTGCTGATGCTGTTTCTTTTTCTGCTTTTCATTTTCTGTTGTGGTTGTGATGATTCAACGGTGCAAATTTAAATGGTTTATTATAGATAAACGAATGATTCTGTCTATATGTTCATAGACGGCGTCTATTGTGTGCGGAATAAAAAAACTCTCTCCATGAGTTGTGGAGAGAGTCGTGCTGTGTTGTTTTTACCGCTCGTAGTTTACAAACGAGTATGGGTGAGGGTTGCGGTCGTCGGATTGATGATGCTCGCGCAGCGTCTCGCGCCATTCTTTCCAATTGACATCTGGGAAGAAAGCGTCGGCGCCGAAGAATGTCGCGTCGATTTCCGTCAGATACAGACGAGACGCGAACGGCAGCGTGGCGCGGTAAATCTGTTCGCCTCCGAGAACGAAAACCTCGCCGTCTGACTCTGCCATGCGGAATGCGTCTTCAACCGACAGCGCCACTTCCACTCCCGGAGCGGAAAACTGTGGGTTGCGGGTGATTACGATGTTGCGGCGGTTGGGCAACGCGCCTTTCGGCAGAGAGTCGAAGGTGCGCCGTCCCATCACGATGGTGTGGCCTGTGGTCAGTGCCTTGAAGCGTTGCAGGTCGGCTGACATGTGGCAGAGCAGCCCTCCGTTTTTGCCGATTGCGCCGCCTTTTGCCACGGCGGCTATTATTGACAGATTTTTCATTGTCTTGAATGCGTTTTATACGGCAACGATGCCTTTGATGTGTGGATGCGGATTGTAGTCTTCGAGTGTGAAGTCCTCATATTTGAAGTCGAAGATGCTCTTCACGTCGGGATTGATGCGCATTGTGGGCAGCTTGCGCGGGTCGCGTTTCAGCTGTTCCTCCACTTGCTCGAAGTGGTTGGTGTAGATATGCGCGTCGCCGAGAGTATGCACAAATTCTCCGGCTTCAAGTCCGGTGACCTGTGCCACCATCATGAGCAGCAGGGCGTAGGAAGCGATGTTGAACGGCACGCCGAGGAAGATGTCGGCGCTGCGCTGATAGAGCTGTAGGCTCAGTTTCCCGTCGGCAACGTAGAATTGGAAGAATGCGTGGCAGGGTGGCAGGTTCATGCGCTTCAGGTCGGCTACGTTCCATGCGCTGACAATGATTCTCCGTGAGTCGGGGTTGTGCTTGATGGTTTCTATGGCTTCCGATATCTGGTCGATGAAGCCGCCGTCGTAGTCGGGCCATGAGCGCCATTGGTAGCCGTAGATATGTCCGAGGTTGCCGTCGGGGTCGGCCCATTCGTTCCAGATGCGCACGCCGTGTTCCTGCAGATAGTGCACGTTGGTGTCGCCGCGCAGAAACCACAGCAGCTCGTAGATGATTGATTTCAGATGGAGTTTCTTTGTGGTCAGCAGCGGAAAGCCGTCGGCGAGGTTGAAGCGCATCTGGTATCCGAACACGCTTTTCGTGCCGGTGCCGGTGCGGTCGCCTTTCATTGTGCCGTGCTCCTTTACGTGGCGGAGCAGATCCAGGTATTGCTTCATTGTATCGTTTGTTTTTATATTCCTTCTACATAAATTGCTTTCTCCGGGGTGGCTGGACAAGCATATTCGCATTTGCCGCAGCCCACGCATATGGCTTCGTTGACCTGTGGAATCAATGTGTCGCCGTGTTCCACCATGTCGATTGCTCCTACGGGGCATTTGCGGGAGCATAGTCCGCATTCGGAGCCGTCGGTCTGAGTGACGCAGTTTTTGAGCACGAACTTTGCCTTTCCCACTGCGTGCGACTGTTTCTCACCGAGGCTTAGGGGTTTGAGTGCGCCGTCGGGACAGACCTGTGTGCAAAGGTTGCATTCGTGCAGACAGTAGCCGAGGCTGTAGTCAAGATGCGGTTGTAACATGTGGAGAATGCCGTATTCGGTTGCCGACGGGCGTATGATGCCCTGCGGACATTTGCTTACGCAGAGATGGCATGCGGTGCAGTGGCTCAGGAAGCTGTCGCGCGACGATGCCCCTGGAGGCACCACTGCCTTTTTCTTGGCGGGAGACTTGCCTTCTGTTATAGTCTTTGCCGCGGAGTCGGCTTTTGCCGCAAGCGTGCCTGCCACGGCGAGGCCTACGAAGCCGAGGAATCGGCGACGTCCGTCGTTGCCGGTGCCGAGGCTCTTTTTCTGAGCCGGGCTATAGGTGATTGCATTGTCGTGGCATGCCGGAATGCAGTCGAGGCACATCACGCAGCGGCTCATGTCGACAGTGTGGTTTTTCGCGTCGATGCACGAGGCCTTGCATTCAGCCTCGCAGCGCCGGCATCCGATGCAGAGCGATGTGTCGATTTGTATGCGCATCATCGGTTTGCGGCTGGCGAGCGACAGTGTGGCGCCGACGGGGCACACCGTGTTGCAGAATGTGCGTCCGCCACTGAATGCCAGCGCGCCGATGGTGACAAATGTGATGCCGCCAACGGCGATGCCTATGGCTGACGGAGCTACAGTGGCACCGACCATACGCACAAACGCGCTGTAGGGGTCGAGAAGCGACGGTACTGCCGCGGCTCCGGCAATGCCGGCGATGATTGTGGCGGCAAGCACGGCATAGCGCAGCCGGTTGTGGGCGGCGCTGTAGCGATAGCGGCGTTTGGGCTTCTTTTTCAGCAGTTTGCCGATGCGTGCGCAGATGTCTTGAAACAGACCCAAAGGGCAGATGGTGGAGCAGTAAACTCTGCCGAGCAGCGATGTGGCGACAAGCCAGAACGCCAGAATGCCGATGTTGAGCGACAGCAGAGCGGGCATCAGTTGAATCTTCGCGATGGCCGAAAAGCCGTGGGGGAGCACGGTTGTGGCAATCAGCAGTGTGAGCATGATGCCCAACGCCGCCGACAGCGTGATTCTAAGTGTTCGTAGTCGTTTCTTCATCGGTCGCATATGTCTTTTGCGGCACGCTCGCGCGCCTTGTCGATAATCAGTGATATGTGTGCCATCTGCTGCGGGATGGCTATGCCTTGCGGGCATTTGCCGACACACTTTCCGCATCCGATGCAGAAAAATGCCGACTGCCGGTGGTCGAGCGGCTGCATTCGGCGCACGAATTCTTTTGCCTTTATGGCGAAAGCCTCGCTGGCGGTGTCGCCGTAGGCGTTTGGCAGCATGTCGTCGTCGATGAGCGCATTGTGGATTGTGAAATTCTGCGGAATGTTGATGCCGTAGGGACATGGCATGCACCGCTTGCAGTCAATGCAGTGTATCTTTGAGTTTGCGATATAGGATTTCAGCGCGGTTTCCCATACCGCCGACTCTTTTTCCGAGAATTCTGTCCCGAGAGCCATCGCTGTGACGTCCTCGGCAAGCATTGTCAGGTCCGACGGGCTGTCGACCACCGTTGTCACGCCTTCCTGCCGGGCTGCGGCACGGAGTGCCCAACCGGCAATCGGACGGTCGGGAAACGCGCTGTAGAGCACGTCGGTGGCATCGCCGTTGAGCGCGCGCAGCATGCCGTCTTTGGTCGGATTGGTGGCAAACACGAGTTTGTCGGCGTCCTGAGCCGCAAAAATCGCACTGCTTTGCGCACCGTTCATCCGCAGGTCGTCGATGGCGTTGTACGGGAGACGGAAAAAGTCGAAGCGCCGGTCGGAAAGAAGGGCGTCGAGAAAGTCTTCGTCGCTTCCGATGTAGTCTATTCCGAGATGGCGTATTTTGCCTTCGTCAAGCATCTTGGTTAGAAACGCAAGGATGCCCGAGTCGGAATATTTCTCCTTATATATATCACTGCTGCCTATGGCTTGCAGCGAATAGTAGTCGACGTGGTCGGTGCGCAGCAGCTGCAGCTGCCTGTCGAAGACGGCTTTAGCCTCCGCCACGGTGTCGACGCTGAATGTGGGCATCGATGTGGACAGCATAAAAGAGTCGCGGCTGCGATTGGAAAGAGCCTCGCCGAGCATCCGTTCGCCGTCGCCGTCGGCATAAGCCCATGCCGTGTCGAAAAGCGACACTCCGGCATCGGCGGCGCGTTGGATAATTTTGATGCCTTCGGCTGCCATCTTTCCGCCGGTTTTTGGCATCGACATCGTGGATATTGCAAGTGGCGTAAAACCATTGTCCATGTGCTTCAGCATAGGCAGTTTGGCTGGCAGCCTCACGTTGCCTTCAAGCCGTTTCGGAGGAGTCTTGTCGCCGCAGCCGCCCACAGCGCCAGCCACTGCCAGTGCTGTCAAGCCAGCGGCGCTGCGCTTCAGCCATTCGCGCCGGTTCATTGTCACAAATTCTTTCTCCATATATGCAAAGGTAAGGAAAAAGTTGAATATGTCGGAATTTTTATCACATATGCACATCGAGCCTCTTGGGTAGAGAAGTGGGGATGCGGATGTAGCCCGACGCCCATTCGCCGCTCCATGACGCCTCATAGTATAGGTGGTAGCGTCCAGGACGCAGTGCCTGCAGGCAGGAGAAGTGAATGTCGCGGTCGGTGTGGCATATTTCCGCCAACTTGTCGTCGGCCTTGCGCTCGATGATTTTTATGTCGTTGTCAATCACCGTTATGGCGCAGTTCACTTGGCAGTCGGGTGTGTCGAGATGCACACCGTGACGTGTCCATTCAAGCCGCCCATCGCTGTCGGTTGTCATCACGATGCCGTCTTCGCCGCTTGGCTCGTTGGCAACGCCGCGCGCAAACAGTGTCTGAGCCTCGCCTTTGTCGGCAGGACGCGCCATCAGTGCCACCAACGCTATCGCCACGGCGAATGCGATGACGTAAAACTCAAGCGAACCGATGAATGCAAGCAGTATCATTTACTTGTGGATTTATTGTCTGGACAGGTGTATTGTCCTTTGCCGTGGGTGCGCCTGCCGAATGCGACGGCGTGATGCGGGCAGGTGTGGTAGCAGGCAAGGCAGTTGAGGCAGTCGCCGTGCCATTGCGGCTTATGGCTGGAGATTGTGATGTTGGCGGTGGGGCAGGCGGCGGCGCATCGGCCGCAACCCACACAGGCGTCGGTTGTGGCAAACGGTGTGTCGTCGACGTGGCGCATGAACCATGGGTAGATTATGCGCGATTTCAGCCATGCGACGCTGCCGTGGTGTGTGAAGTCGCCCTTCTCCATCGCCTCGATTCGTTGGCACAGGGCGTCGGCCGCTTGCGGGGCGGCGGATAGTTTGCGCTGCTCCACGTCAGACTTGTCTACGTCGAATCCGGGGAAGATGACGTAGGTGTTGGGCATCTGCACGGAGTATGCCGCATCGGCAGTCATGCCTTTCGCCTCCATCACTTCGCGCCATTGCCTGGCGGCAAGTCCGCAATCGTCGCCGCACGTTGCCACCATGCAGCAGTATTGTGGACAGCCGTTGACGCGCAGACGGGTGAGGAAGTCGGCAAAGCCTTTGGGCAGTCCCCACGAGTGTATGGGGAAGACGAAAACGAGCTTGCCGCCGTCGATGCTGACCGACGGCTCTGCGGCGCGTAGCAGCGGGCGGAGGTCGACGACGTTGTCGACGAGACGTTCCGCCAGCAGCTGTGCCACACGCCGGCTGTTGCCCGTGCATGAGAAATAGGCTATCATCAGTGTACGGTCACGAGGGTTGCGCCGAAGCCGTATTCGCGGAACGAGGCGTCCTGCGCCTCGCAGTTTTTGTATTTGCGTTTAAGCTCGTCGAGCACCGCCTTGCGCAGCACGCCCTCGCCCTTGCCGTGGATAAACACGATTTTCTGACCGTGGCGGTTGGCGTTTTCATCCATCACGCGGCGGAACTCGCGCAGTTGCACGTCGAGCATCTCGCTGTTTGTCAGCCCGGCAGTCGAATCGAGCAGCTCGTCGATGTGCAGGTCTACTTCGACAATATCGCCTTTCTTGTGCTGTTCGGGCTGATGCTTTACCACGGGACGGCGCGCCTTGTCGGCGGCTTTCTTCTCGCGCATGGCGCGCTCCAGCTCTCCGCTGTCAATCACCATCTGGCGTTGTGGCACGTCGTTTTTCACAATGTCGTAGGCAATCACGGGATTGTCGAAGTACATGTTGTCGTGGAAGCAGTGGGTCTTGTAGAATTTAGTGGCGTCAAGACGGAACTCCACGGCGGCTGGGTTCTTCAGGCGGAACGCCTTGTCGCTCTTGAATGCCACATACTGCACAGCCACGCGCTCGCGTTCCGGCAAATCCTCATGGCGCAGCTCCTCGAGATGCACCTGTATGTTAGGCTCCACGATGCCCGAGAAGCGGCATGTCCATTCACGGCTGTCGCCACGCGTGGCATATACCACATATAAATAATAGTTGCTGTCGTTGACCAGATAGGCGTCGAAAGTTGTGGTGTTAAGATGCTTCGCCTCGCCAGGCTCATAGCCGAGCACCACGTTGAGCACATCGCCGTCGGCGGTTTCCACCACCGGCACGTTGTTTTCCGACACTTGCGGCCTGGGCTGCGGCTTTGCCACCGCCGGAGCTTCATATTTGCTCGGCTCGTTGCTGCCGAACTTCTTTTTCGGCACGATTCCTCCGTCGGGGTCCACTACCACGCATTCGCGGATAAGAACCGGTGTTTCAAAGCCGTCGGGCTCTTCAACGTATGCAATCTTGTCGTCTATTTTTGTAACTTTTCCGCCACCAACAGCGTTGAGGTAGCGCACGATGTCTCCAACTTTCATAACTTTTTCTCTTTAATGTGTACAAAATTAAGCAATCTTCGCCAAGAAATTTGAAAAAATGACGCAAAAATTTGCACAGCAGAAAAAAACGGCATATCTTTGCACCGCTTTTGGGACGATGAGTCTCATTGGTTAGGATTGTCTTATGGTGTAATGGTAGCACTGCAGTTTTTGGTTCTGCCTGTCCTGGTTCGAATCCGGGTAAGACAACTTGAAAAAAGGATTGCTTCGGCAATCCTTTTTTTGTTTCCATACGTCTCGCTGTGCCGCCGTCAGAAGCACGCATTTATGAGTTGAATTACCGGAGATTTGGTAATTGTGAAAAAATGTATGTAATGCAAAAATAAAGTTACAAAACACGAAAAAGGGAAGCCAATTTTCGTTTGATATGGGAAAAAGAAGGTAAGTTTGTGGTGCG
>OLOX01000666.1_pt1 | contig 35874 bp, 28 predicted proteins | sample 1672091 | NCBI WGS metagenome assembly OLOX01 (sample SAMEA3136644, study PRJEB25190) | human gut metagenome | reverse complement strand
ACGGATATTTGTCCCAAAGTGTTGTATATTCATCGGTTGAGCCGCAGGAGTTGCCCATTGCATGAGTATATTCGCACAAAATATACGGTCTTTTATCTCTGCCGGAGAGTGCATATTCTTCGCATTCCCACGGCCTTGCGTACATTTTTGACTGAACATCCGAAAGTTCCTTTTCATCGGGTGCTCTGTCACATTCAAAGTGGACAAAACGCGATTTGTCCTGCTCCTTAATCCAGCGATACATCTTTTTAGGTGTTTCGCCGCCGAGCGACTCGTTGCCGAGCGACCACGCTACAACACAGGTGCAGTTTTTGTCTCTTTGATAAAGCGCCTTGATACGCTCCATGCAAGCCTTTTCCCACTCCGGACGGGAGGCAGGGAGCTGAGGGCAACCGATAATCTGTGACCAGCCGGTGCCGTGAGTTTCCATATTATTTTCATCAATAACATAGAGTCCGTACTCGTCGCAAAGTTCATACCAACGCGGACAATTCGGATAGTGCGAGGTGCGAACGGCATTGATATTGTTGAGTTTCATAAGTTCAATATCCTTGCGCATAACCTCCTCGCTGATATATCTGCCGGTGTGGCAGTCAAACTCGTGACGGTTTGTACCTTTAAACACAACTCTTTCGCCGTTGATTCTGATTATACCGTCCTTGATTTCGACACTGCGGAAACCGATTTTTGTTGAAATGTATTCAATCGGGACGCCGTTATTTTTAAGCGTAAATACAACCGTGTATAAATCGGGTGTTTCTGCGCTCCACGGCTTAACATTCGTTACGATTGCTTTCATATGAGTGATGTGGTCCTCGTTTGCATAGCGGCTGTCAAGCGCAACTACTGCGCCGTCGCTGTCGATAATGCTCATATCAATGCCAAGGCCCTCATATGTGCCGTTTGTTTTCAAAATCACATCAAGATAACCGTCATGAAGTGTTGAATCCGGCTCTGCGTGAATTTCAAAATCACGGATGTATTCCTTTTCGGTTGTGTAAATATAAACATCTCTAAAAATGCCGCCGAGGCGCCACATATCCTGACACTCAAGCCAACTGCCCGTGCACCAGCGATAAACCTCAACGCCGATAACATTTGAGCCTTCGACAAGATATCTCGAAATATCAAACTCACTGCGGTTAAATGTTGACTCGCTGTAACCGACCCTTTCACCGTTTACATAAAGATAAAATGCCGATTCAACGCCCTCGAAGCAAAGAACAACACGCTTTGAAAGCACTGCCTCATTAATATGTATTCTTTTGAGATAACATCCTACCGGATTATGCTTTGTCGGTGCGTTCGGCGGGCAAATATCCTCACTGCCCTCCCAAGGATAGCGAACATTGCAGTACTGCGCCTGGTCATAGCCCTGCATCTGCCAAGAGCAGGGAACGATTACGCTGTCCCAATTATGCGAGTCATAATGCGGCTGTGCAAAATCCGACGGTCTGTATGCATAATTTTTATAAAGTTTGAATTTCCATTTGCCGTTTAAAAGTTTGCAGCGTGTGGAAGCATATCTGTCAGCCTTTTTTGCTTCATCAAAATTTTCATAAGGCATAAGCGTGGCATGTTGCGGCAGCTTGTTAACCGCAACGATTTCGGGATTTGTCTGCCACTCGGTGTAGCCGTCAATAAAGTTTCTTTCCATATGTGTGAACTCCGAATTTTAATATTTTTATCTTCTGTGTAATTTGCCCTCGTGAAAGCCCTCTTGCTTAATGCAGACCTCAACCGAGCGCCAAAGTATTTTCAAATCAAGACCTATGCTCCAATTGTCGCAATATTCCTTGTCAAGTTTCATCTTTTTCATAAGCGAAATATCGTCTCTGCCGTTGACCTGCGCCCAGCCGGTAAGCCCCGGACGAAAGCGGTAAACACCGTATTCAAGGCGAAGTCTGTGTGCGCGTATCTCGCTTGAAATAAGCGGGCGCGGACCTACAAAACTCATATCACCCTTTAAAATATTCCAAAGTTGCGGCAACTCATCAAGGCTTGTTTTACGCAAAATCCTGCCGAATTTTGTAATATACTGATCGGGATTTTCAAGCTCTCCGGTTGCACAGTTCGGCGTGCTGTTTTTCATAGTTTGGAATTTATAAATCGTAAACGGCTTGCCGCGTCTGCCTCTGCGTTCGTGACTGAAGAAAACCTTGCAATCCGGTGTGAACAGATTGATTAGGCAAATAATCAAAAACAGCGGCGATAAAATAACAAGCGCAACGAATGAAACGACAATGTCAAAAAGCCTTTTCCATTTGGTCGGGCCGAAATATTTGTGTAAAAATTTTTTCATTTTTTATCCCTGAATATCATCACTTGGCAAAACGGCAAAGCAATTTGCCGTTTCTTCAAAGTATTTTATAACAAATTAAATCAATATAGAGTGTTTTAACTTTCGTGATTATACCACATACTGACTAAAATTGCAATTTTTTTGTAAAATTTATAATTATGTGTTGAAAATTTTACAATTACTCTATATAATTAAAAAACGACAGATATGCGCACAGTGTCAAATTTTATGCATTCGGCGTGTATTAATATGATTTGTCAAAATTGCGTCAATTTATCAAAAATTATGAAAATAAGGACGGTGTTCTGTTATGAAAAACATTTTGAAAAAGAGTGTTTGCTTTCTTTTATGCATAGTTATTACCGCTGTTTCGTTTGCGGCATGTTCAAAATCCGAATCAAAGCAAAAAAGCGAACTTTTGAGCGGCTTGACCGACAGTGTAGACGAGGCAAATGTAACCGCCACGATTCAGGCAATCGAAAAGGGATTAAAAACATTTGATACCGATGTTTTTTCAGCCTGCGTCAACAGTTCAACGCTTGAATACATCGTCGGATTTTCAAAGGGTCACACACAGTTTTCCGACCTCGGCAAGGCGATTTTTGAAAACCTTACAATGGACATAAAAAGCATCGACTTAAATAAAAAAACAGTCACCCTTTCGGTAAACAACAAGCAGCTATACATTGCCGCATCAAACTTTGCCGGAGATTTAAAAGGCAAATACAGCGCAACACAGCTTTTGGAGTTGCTTAAGGATGACTCTTTCCTTGACTCGTCGCTTTCGACGCTGATTGACAAAATCAAGAACGCTCAAATGAAAGAACAGCCGGAAGAAATAACGCTGACATTCGAGCAAAAAGACGGCTATCTTGTTTTCACCTTTGACGAAGCGGCTGAAAGTGCTGTTTCCGGCGGTGCTCTCAAGGCGGTAAAAGACGTTTGGTCTTAATAAAAATTTTGAAAATCTATCCCGTTGCACGGCGGGATAGATTTTTGCGTATATTTGTGTATATTTAATAAAATATATAAATTGACATTGCATTTTATTTATGTTAATATAGTAAAAGCGTAAATTATCCTATGAGGTGAAAGAATAAATGGCTAACAAATTTGTAACCGCGCTTTTCGGAGATTATTCCAAAAAGGAAATCAAAAAGCTCCGAAAAACAATCGACAAGATTAATTCTCTTGGCGACAAATATGCAGAGATGGATGACAAAGAGCTCACATCTCAAACACAAAAATTCAAAGACAGACTTTCAGAGGGCGAAACTCTTGATGACATTCTTCCCGAAGCTTTTGCTGTTTGCCGTGAGGCTGCCGACCGTGTGCTCGGTATGCGTCACTTTGATGTTCAGCTTATCGGCGGTATAGTTCTTCATCAAGGCAGAATCGCCGAGATGAAAACCGGTGAAGGTAAAACACTTGTTGCTACCCTTCCGGCTTATCTTAACGCACTTACCGGCGAGGGCGTTCATATCGTAACAGTCAACGATTACCTTGCAAAGCGTGACTCCGAGTGGATGGGCAAGCTTTATCGTTTTCTCGGCTTGAGCGTAGGTCTTATCGTTCATGAAAAGAGCAACGCAGAGCGCCAGGAGGCTTACAACTGCGATATTACATACGGCACAAACAACGAGATGGGATTTGACTATCTTCGTGACAACATGGTGCAGTACAGAGAGCAAAAAGTTCAAAGAGGCCATGTATTTGCAATCGTCGATGAGGTTGACTCAATCCTTATTGATGAGGCGCGTACTCCGCTTATCATCAGCGGTAAGGGCGAGCAATCGACAGACCTTTATCGCCGCGCAAACGATTTTGCAAAAACACTCAAAATGGTTAAGGTTGCAAAGACCGATGATAAAGAAGATACCGAGGAGCAGTATGACGGCGACTTTGTAGTTGACGAGAAGGCTAAAACAGCTACACTCCTTAAGAGCGGTATCGAAAAGGCAGAGAAATTCTTCGACGTTGAAAACCTTATGGATGTTGAAAACACAACACTTCTCCACCATATCGACCAAGCTATCAAGGCTCACGGCGTTATGACAAGAGATATCGACTATGTTGTTAAAGACGGTCAGGTTAAAATCGTTGACGAGTTCACCGGCCGTATTATGGAGGGCCGTCGTTACAACGAGGGCTTGCACCAGGCTCTTGAGGCAAAGGAAAATGTTAAGGTTGAACACGAAAGCAAAACTCTTGCAACAATCACCTTCCAAAACTACTTCCGTCTTTACAAAAAGCTTTCAGGTATGACAGGTACAGCCGCTACCGAGGCTCCCGAGTTTGACGAAATCTATAAGCTTGATGTTGTTGAAATTCCGACAAACAAGCCGCTTATCCGTGATGACAGACCTGACATTGTTTTCCAAACAGAAAACGGCAAATATCACAATGTAATCAAACAAATTAAAGAGTGCCACGAAAAAGGACAGCCTGTTCTTGTCGGCACAATCAGCATTGAAAAATCCGAGCACCTTTCAAAACTCCTCAAGAAAGAGAACATTCCTCACAATGTCCTCAACGCAAAGAACCACGAAAAAGAGGCTGAAATCGTTGCTCAGGCAGGTAAATACGGCGCAGTAACAATCGCAACAAACATGGCAGGCCGTGGTACCGATATTATGCTCGGCGGTAACGCAGAATTCCTCGCAAAAGCTCAAATGAAGAAGATGGAATTCACAAACGAGCTTATCAACGAGGCAACAGGCTTTGCCGAAACAGACGATGAGGAAATCCTCAACGCAAGAAAGACATTTGTCGAGCTTGAGAAAAAGTATAAAGACGAAATCAAGGAAGAGGCAGACAAGGTTCGCGAAGCAGGCGGCTTGTTTATCCTCGGCACAGAGCGTCATGATGCACGCCGTATCGATAACCAGTTAAGAGGTCGTTCCGGTCGTCAGGGTGACCCGGGTGTCAGCCAATTCTATCTTTCGCTTGAAGACGATCTTATGCGTCTTTTCGGCGGCGATAGAATGCAAAAGATGATGGTTAAGCTCACAGATGACGAGGATATGGAAATCAAGTCCAAGCTCATCACAAAGACCATCGAAAACGCACAAAAGAAGGTTGAGGGCAAGAACTTCGGCATTCGTAAGAATACACTTCAGTACGATGATGTTATGAACCGCCAGAGAGAGCTTATTTACGGTCAGCGTAACCAAGTACTCGACGGACTTGACCTTACCGATTCAATCTTTAAGATGCTCGACCAAAATATTGACGAATCCGTTAAGAATTACCTTTCCGGCGACAAGAAAGAGGATTGGAATGTTGACGGCCTCAGAGAGAAATACAAGAGCTGGCTCATCGCTGACGATAACGACTTCACCGATGTTGAAGACCTTACCGCTCAGGATGTAATTGAGGAACTTCAGGCAAGAGGTCACAAGCGCCTTGAGGATAAGAGAGATACACTCGGCGACGATATGTTCCAAGAGTTTGAGAGAATGATTCTTCTCAGAAATGTTGATACATATTGGATGGACCACATTGACGCTATGGAAGAGCTTAAGAGAGGTATTCACCTCCGTGCTTACGCTCAGCGCGACCCTGTTGTTGCTTATCGTATGGAATCATATGATATGTTTGACGAAATGACAGCGGCTATCCGTGAGGATACTGCAAAAATGCTCCTTACTCTTATGCCGAGACATAAGGCAGATGTTCAGAGAAAGGCAGTTGCCAAGGTTACTTCAACCTCATCAAGCAGTGACGAATCAAACGCAAAGCAGGTTACAATCCGCAAGGAAAAGAAGGTTGGACCAAACGATCCGTGTCCGTGCGGAAGCGGCTTGAAGTACAAGAAGTGCTGCGGCTCACCTGCAAAGCTTGCAGAAAAAGCTCGCCAAGAGCAGGAAGAGGCAAAAAAAGCAGCCGAAAAAGCTCACCGCAGAAGAAGATAATATACAGTAATTAATTATTACATACCATTATAAAAAGCAAAACACCGACAGAATACGAAAATTATCCTGTCGGTGTTTTTTCATTTAATTGTTTTGAATTTTATACAAAATGTCGTGGTTTCCGAAATTCGTATTTTTGGTGCCGAAATTTTTCATAATCATAATTCTTTATTAAATCGAGTTTATACATTGTCGGGCAGCGTTTTCGACAGGGACTTGACCGCCTTTGAAAACGAAAAAATCAATAGCAATGCGCCCAATGTCCAGCTGACCGGCTCGGCAATGCAAACGCCGGTATAGCCCAAAACGCCCGTAAGCGCAAATGCGCAAATACATTTTGTGACAAGCTCTATCATAGAGGAAATCAACGGCGGAACACGCCTGCCGATACTTTGTATGGATGTGCGCAAAACATACAAAATGCCCAAAAACACATAAAACGGAAGATTAATAAACAAATATTTTTCGGCAGTTGCGATTATAAATTCGTTTTGCGTGTCGGTGACAAGGCGTATCATCGGCGTTGCAAGCAAATATACAATCGCCGTAAACACAACCGACATAATCAACTCGGCTGAAATCGACACCTTAATTGCCTTTTTAATCCTGTCAACTTTACCTGCGCCGTAATTTTGGCTTATGAAAGTTGCGCACGCAGTGCTTACCGTTATCATCGGCTGCATAAAAATTTCGACAATTTTGCGCGCGCCGAGATGCGCCGCAATAACGCTTTTGCCGAGAGAATTGATTGCGCCCTGCAAAATCAGCGAGCCGATTGCAAAAATGCAGTTCATAAGTGCCATTGTAATACCGGCATAAAACATTTCGCCGTAAAGCGCCTTATCGAATCTGTAACTGTTTTTATCCGTTGAAAACCGCTTGTAATTCTTTTTTATCGTGACGGCGCACAAAATGCACGAAACGCCCTGAGCGATTACTGTTGCAAGCGACGCGCCCATAACGCCGAGATTGAATTTTGCAATAAAAACAATATCGAGAAAAATATTGAGAATTGTTGAAATTATAAGAAAAACAATCGGCGTGAAGCTGTTGCCGAGCGCGCGGAGCAAGTTTGCCTGCGCATTGTAGCACGCTGTTGCGGCAGTGCCCATAAACACGACGAAAACATATTTATACGCATCGTCAAAAACAGCATCGGGCGTGTTTATCAAATGCAAAACGGGCTTGATTAGAGTGAGAGCAAAAAGCATTGCAATCACTGTCAGAACGGCGTTGAAAACAACGGTTGCCGCGATGCATTTTTTAATTTTTTCGTCATTCCTGCTGCCGAAATTTTTGGCAATTATCAGCGAAAAGCCGCCGTTAAGTCCGCCGATGAAATACATCAAAAAGTTGAAAAGTGAACTTGTTGCGCCGATTGCGGACAAGGCGTCATCGCCCAAAAAATGCCCTGCAATAGCAGTATCGGCAAGATTGTATGCCTGCTGAAACAGGTTGCCGAACAGTATCGGCAGTGAAAAAGCAATTATAGCGCCGGTGACGCTGCCGACTGTCATATCCTTTGTATTTTTCATTAAACTATTTTAATACAACGGTCAAAATGCTGTCGCCCTCGCAGTCGAATTGATTTTTGAAATCGCCGTTGTATGAATCCTCTAATTTTATATTTTGGGTTGATTTGATAATTTTCATTGATGAAAAATCGCCGTCAATCGTTATGCCGCAATTCTCGCCCTCGTTGACGATGACAAGCACCGTTTCACCCGACGGAGTAAGAAACGCAAACGCATTGAAATCGTTTTTGTCATCGCTCGGCCGAAAGCCTAAATCAAGCGCCGTTGAGCCGATGGGAACGAATTTTGAAAAGTGCGCAAAGCCGTAATATCGCTGTGCAATATACCAGTCGGAAAAATCATCGTTTGCGGTAATCAAGCCGTCGCTGTAATCAAAACCGTCCTCTTTAATTGAAAACTGATTGACTGCGACCCACGAGGTCCAGCTCTCGGCACCGCCGTAGATTAAATCCTGACCGATAATGCGTGCCGTAATAAGCGCACCTTTGAAATTTTTTGTGTGGCTTTTGTTCGGAAGCTCGCACCACTCGCTCATATCAAAGCGAAAATCGGAATATTTTGAAACAATGTTTTGTTTAAACTCATATCGTGCCGACGGATTGTTGTCGTTATGATACGAATGGTAAGCAAAAACATCGAGCACGCTCATTATCAACTCATCCGCCGTGAGCGCTTTGATATAATCATATGTATCCTCAAGCATACAGCCGCTTTCGGGTCCGTAGAGCCTGACACTCATATTGCGTGCAAGAATTTCCTCGGCGAAAATATGATAAATTTCGACAAGCTCCTCTTTTTCATAATGACAGCCCTCCTGCCAAACATCGGTGCCGCCCCATTTCCACTGCGGCTCGTTAATCGGGCTGATATATTTAACCGGCAAGCCACAATCGATAAAATGCTGTGCAACACACAAAACATAATCGGCAAATTTGCGGTAATTCATTTTGGGCAAATTGCAGGTGTGCCCGATGAGCGCACCCGACGCCTGACCGCTTGCGGTTTGGCTGTAATGCGGCGAGTTGCAAAACAAAATCAGGGTGTCGACATTGCCTGTTGCAAGCGATTTTTTCATAACCTCAACGGCATTTTTATCGAGCGAAAAATCCCAAGATGATTTTTCCTCCTCCCTGTCATAGAGCAAAAAACTTTCGCTCCTGCGCCAAGGGTTTGGCACGCGGCAGTTCCCCTCGTCCGTTCCGCCGCCGATATTATAGCGGTAAATGTTCAAACCGAGACCGTCACTGCCGTAAAGGAGCGACACGATTTTGTCCTGTGTTTCAGGCTCGGAACAATATTGACTCCACCAGCACGCAGATGTTCCCCAGCCGTGAAGTATCTGCATTTTTTCGGGATTTGAAAGATTGATTTTCATAGCGTTTCTCCGACAAAAATTTATTTGTTTTCAGTGTATCAACAGAGAATAAAAAAGTCAATAAAATTGGACAAATACGAATTAATTTTATATAATGGTACACAAAGGCGGTAATAATATGACTGATAGAATAAAGTTGATAGGCATTGACCTTGACGGAACATTTTTAAAAGACGACAAGACGCTGTGCGACGGTGCAGCTGATACGATAAGACGCGCCGCAGAGGCAGGTATTTGCACTGTGCCGATAACGGGGCGACCGTTCAGCGGTATTCCTCAATGCATAAGGGATATTGACGAGATAAAATATGTTATTTGCTCCAACGGCTCCGAAATAATCGACTTTAAAAGCGGCAAAAGCATTTATTCGTCAACGCTCGACAACGAAACAGTGAACAAAATCCTTGCCGTTTTAAACCAAAGGGGCTGTCTGTATGAAGTTTTTGCCGACGGATACGGATATATCGACGAGGCGGTTTACGGATTTTATAAGGAAAAATACACCGGCACGGTAATCGGCGAGTACATTTTTTCGTCACGAAAAGAATGTGACAGCACAGCAGCGTTGTTCACATCGACAGACAAGACGGCTGACGAGGTTTTTATTATCTGCAACGATGATGAGGACAGGCGCAAAATCAAAGCCGAATTTGAGAGCTTTGACAATGTGCAGTTTTGTCTGCTTGCCGACAGATTCCTTGAAATAACAAAAAAAGGCACCGACAAGGGCGCGGCGCTGAAAAAAATTTGCGAGCATTTGAAAATCGACACTGCGCAAACAATCGCATTCGGCGACGGTGAAAACGATTTGCAGTTTTTGGAAGTTGCCGGCACTGCCGTTGCAATGGCAAACGCCGTTGATTCGGTTAAACAAAAGGCAGACATTGTGACAAAATCAAACAACGAAAACGGAGTTTGCACCGTTTTAAACGATTTGTTGAGCAGAATTTGATAACGGTTGACAAATATGGTAATATAAAATTGTAAGCAATATACAATATATAAATGTATGCTTATCGGAAAGGAAGTGTAACTATGGTAAAAGAAATTACCAAGGATAATTTTGATAAAGAAGTAATCGCCGCTAACGGCAAGGTGCTTGTCGATTTTTGGGCAAGTTGGTGCGGTCCGTGTATGATGCTCGGCCCAATTGTCGACGAGGTGAGCGAAAAGATCGACAATGTTAAGTTCTGCAAAGTTGACTGCGACAACGACAGAGAACTTGCGCTTGAATACGGAATAAACGCAATTCCGTGTTTGCTTGTTTTTGAAAACGGCGAAATAGTAAACCGCTCCGTCGGACTTGTCGAGGAGCAGGATATTGTCAATCTTGTAAAATAAAAAAAAACCCGATGCACCGAATGATTGGCGCATCGGGGATTTTTTTGTTTAAAATAATATTATTTCATATTTTTTGCAAATTCAAAATCGTCAACAACGCTCTGCTCCGGTGCGGGAGTGAGGAGCGAAACAACGATATTTACAACAAGACCGATAATGAATGCCGGCAAAAGCTCGTAAATATCGAACACGCCGCCGAGCTTTGCAATGAGATATTTCCAAACGAAAACCATTACTCCGCCGACAACCATGCCTGCGATTGCGCCGTAGCGGTTTGTGCGTTTCCAAAACAGCGAAAGGAGCATAAGCGGTCCGAAAACTGCACCGAAACCTGCCCACGCAAACGAAACAATGCCGAAAACGGATGAGTTTGCGTCCCACGCGATAACAACGCCGATAACCGAAATGATAATAAGTGTTAAACGCGCAACAATCATCTCTGCCTTTTCGTCGAGTTTGATTTTGAAAAGTCCGCCGATGATATTTTCGCTTGCGGCAGACGATGCGGCAAGGAGCTGACTGTCTGCGGTTGACATTGTGCTTGCAAGAATGCCGGCAAGGATTACACCGGCGAGAAGAGCCGGAACAACACCGAATTTTGAAAGCAGATCTGCGACATGAACAATTATTGTTTCGCTGTCATTAAATGCAGGAAGAGCGCCGCTTTTAACCATGCCCATTCCGACAATGCCGATAAGAACGGCAACCGCCATCGAAATGACAACCCAAACGGTTGCGACACGCCTTGAAAGCTTGATTTTATTTGGGTCCTCAATAGCCATAAATCTCAATAGAATGTGCGGCATACCGAAGTAACCGAGACCCCACGCCAATGTTGAAACAACCGACAGCGCGCCGTATGTGCCTGCTGAATTTGTTTCGGCATTATAGCCTTTGAAAAAGTCGAGATAACCGTCGAGGCTTTTTGCATTTTGCATTACGGCGTCCATTCCGCCTGCCTGATTGATGCCGAAAATGAGAACGATTATAAGTGCAATCGTCATAATAATTGACTGAATAAAGTCGGTAATTGATGCGGCATTAAATCCGCCGAGCGAGGTGTAGCCGACAATGATAATTGCCGAAACAACCATTGCAATGTGGTAATCAATGCCGAAAAGAGTGCCGAAAAGCTTGCCGCACGCAGAAAAGCCCGACGCTGTATAAGGAACAAAAAATATAATAATCATAAGCGCCGCAATTGCCATGATTATATTGCTTTTGTCCTTAAATCTGCGAGAGAAGAAATCGGGAATTGTGATTGCGCCGATATGCTCCGAATAATTGCGGAGTTTTTTTGCAACGATGAGCCAGTTTAAATATGTACCGATTGCAAGACCGATAACTGTCCAACCTACCTCGGCAACACCCGATGCAAGAGCAAGTCCGGGCAAGCCCATAAGCAGATAGCTTGACATATCCGATGCCTCAGCGCTCATTGCCGTTACGAGCGGACCCAATTTTCTGCCGCCCAAATAGAAATCGCCGACATTTTTTGTCTTTTTTGAATACACTACGCCAATCATTACCATAGCTACAAGATATATGGCAATTGAAATCATAATGCAAATTTGTGATTTGGTCATATTCCTTTTCCTTTCATAACCTTAAAATCGTAAAAATACAGTTTATAATAACATATTTGCGGCACAATTGCAAATAAAGTATTGATTTTGTCAAAGTCTTATGTTTTAATACTCTCGGTGATAGACAAAATGAACAATAATAATGCTAAATTAGGATTTAAGCAAACCGTATATGCAGGTTATATCGGCTACATTGTGCAGTCGATAGTCAACAACCTTGCACCTCTGCTTTTTTTGATATTCAGGGACACATATTCAATCCCCCTTTCAAAAATAACGCTGATTGTCACGGTGAATTTTTTGATTCAGCTTGCAGTTGACTATTTTTCGACAAAATTTGTTGACAAAATCGGATACAGAGTGTCTGTTGTTGCGGCGCATGTGTTTTCTGCCGCAGGGCTTATAGGACTTGCCGTGTTTGTGCAGATTTTTCCGACGCCGTATATGGGAATAATGACCGCCGTTGTAATCTACGCGCTCGGCGGCGGATTGATTGAGGTTTTAATCAGCCCGATTATCGAGGCTTGCCCGACCGACAACAAAACGGCGGCAATGAGCCTGTTGCACAGTTTTTATTGCTGGGGCAGTGTTGCCGTTGTCGGAATATCGACGCTGTTTTTGCATTTTGCAGGCAAGGACAGATGGCAGGTGCTTGTTTTGATTTGGGCAATTGTGCCGATTTTAAACGGAATATTTTTCTCCAAGGTGCCGATAAATACCCTCACCGAGGAGGGCGAAGGCATGAGCAACAAAGAACTGTTCAAAAGCAAGACATTTTGGCTCTTTGTGCTCCTTATGGTGACGGCAGGCGCAAGCGAACAGGCGATGAGTCAATGGGCGTCTGCATTTGCCGAAAGCGGACTGAATGTGTCGAAAACAATAGGAGACCTTGCAGGGCCGTGTATGTTTTCCCTGCTTATGGGCATCTCAAGAGTTGTAAGCGCAAAAATTGAAAAGCACATATCATTAAACAAGCTGATGATAGGCAGCGGCGTTTTATGCATTGCGTCATATTTGATTGCCGCACTTTGCTCAAGCCCCGTTTTGGCTCTTACGGGATGCGGACTTTGCGGTCTTTCCGTCGGTGTATTATGGCCCGGAACTTTCAGTCTTGCAAGCAAAAGCTTTGCGCGCGGAGGCACTGCACTTTTTGCACTGCTTGCTCTTGCCGGTGACTTCGGTTGCACGGCAGGACCGACACTTGTAGGAGAAATCGCAGGCAAATCGAGCGACAGCATTAAAAGCGGATTGATGATTGCGACAGTATTCCCGATTTTGCTGATTGTTGCATGCGTCATTGAGGGCAAAAAGGCAAAAAGGCTGATAGTTCGTTAAAAAATTGACGCACCAAATCTATTGTTTTTGTATAAACTGTAAAATTTGCATTTTTTTCTTGATTATTCGGGACAAACAGTATAAAATAAAAACTGCAAAATAATAAAGCAATTTATTAAATAAATTTTCGGAGGTATAATCCAATGGTAAAAGTTGCTATTAATGGTTTCGGCCGTATCGGTCGTCTTGCTTTCCGCCAAATGTTCGGCGCTGAAGGCTACGAAGTAGTTGCAATCAACGATCTTACAAGTGCAAAGATGCTTGCTCATCTTCTTAAGTATGACTCATCACAGGGTAACTATGTTGCTCAGGGTCACACTGTTGATTTCCACGAGGGTGAAGGCGAGGACAACTACATTGTAGTTGACGGCAAGAAGATCGTTATTTACAAAATGCCAAACGCTGCTGACCTTCCTTGGGGCGAGCTTGGCGTAGATGTTGTTCTTGAGTGCACAGGTTTCTACACCTCTAAAGAAAAGGCTTCTGCTCACATTCAGGCAGGCGCTCGTAAGGTAGTTATTTCTGCTCCTGCAGGAAATGATCTTCCTACAATCGTTTACAATGTTAACCACGACACACTTACTGCTGAAGACACAGTTATTTCTGCTGCTTCTTGCACAACTAACTGTCTTGCTCCTATGGCAAAGGCTCTTAACGACTTTGCTCCTATCCAGAGCGGTATTATGTGCACAATCCACGCTTACACAGGCGATCAAATGATTCTTGACGGCCCTCAGAGAAAAGGCGACCTTCGTCGTGCTCGTGCAGGTGCTGTTAACATCGTTCCTAACTCAACAGGCGCTGCAAAGGCTATCGGTCTTGTAATTCCTGAGCTCAACGGCAAACTTATCGGTTCTGCACAGAGAGTTCCTACTCCGACAGGTTCAACAACAATCCTTACAGCTGTTATCAAGACAGACAAGGAAGTTACTGTTGACGCTATCAACGCAGCTATGAAAGCTGAAGCTACTGAGTCATTCGGCTACAACGAAGACCTTATCGTTTCATCAGACATCGTTGGAATGAGATATGGCTCACTCTTCGATTCAACCCAGACAATGGTTCTCAAGGTTGCAGAAGACACATATGAGGTTCAGGTTGTTTCTTGGTATGATAACGAAAACTCATACACATCACAGATGGTTAGAACAATCAAGTACTTCTCAGAGCTTGGCTAATTAATAACCGAATAAAACAAGAGCCGCGAAGCAAATGCTTCGCGGCTTTTTTTGCTTGAACAATATGTGCAAAAATGGTATTATATAATATAATATTGTTTTAAATAGGTGAAACTTGTATGTCGGACAAAAAGATTGCAAAAAGCAGAGCAAAAATGAACAAATATACAACCAAAGAAAAGGTGCTTATCAGTGCCTTGGTTTCGTTTGTCTTTTCCTTTATTATATTTTTGTTTAATCCAATAGACATTGTGGCTAACAATGCACAGGAATTTTCATTTGCGCTCAGCGATATTATCGGCGGAGTTTTACTTTCGTTTTTTGCAAGCTTTGCGATTTTGTTTGCCGTTTTGATGATTTTTAACAAATACATTTTAAACATTATCACATCACTTTTGCTGTCTGTTTTTATATCGGACTACATATACAATCTGACTGTCGGCAAAGGCACGCTTGTATCGGGCGATGTCAGAATTGATTACGGCAAATCGACAACGATATTTTTAATCATAATAATTGCCGTTGCGTATGCGCTGTTTTTGGCAGGCGTGCTGCTGAAAAACAAATGGAAAAATGTTTGCGCGTTTATATGCGTTTTACTTATCGCAATGAATTCGGCAACGCTTGTGTCGGATTTTGCGACAAAGGATTTTGTAAACAAAAACGGCACGACGATAAATTACGCTCTGTCCGAAAAAAATCTTTTCGGTGTATCTAAGAAGGAAAATGTTGTGTATTTTCTTTTCGACAGATTTGACACAAAATATTATGATGAAGTTGTAAACGATAATCCGAACTATTTTTCAAAATCGCTTGACGGATTCACATATTTTGACAACGCTGTTTCGACATTCAGCCGAACATATCCTGCCGTTGCCGGACTGATTACCGGTGTGACTTATGACGGCAACACATCGTCAAACGAATATTTTAAAAAAGCATACACAACATCGCCGTTTTTAAAGGACCTAAAAAGCAACGGCTATGACATAAACATTTATGCAGACAGATATTATGAATATTCAGACGCGGATTGCTTTAAGGACACCGTAAGCAATGCGACAAAAATTAACGGTTACACTCCGGACAAGACAAACATACTCAAATACCTGCTATCACTTTCAGACGCGCGCACAATTGCATGCAAAATGCCGACGCTTTTGTTCAAACATACAGCAAACGGTACGGTACTTACGCTCTCCAAACTTAACAGCAAAGATAAAATTTATCATGACGATGATGCCGCATTATACAAAAATTTGAAATCAAGCGGTTTGCATTACACAAACAGCGACAAAAATTACACCTTTATTTACCTTCACGGTACACACTCTCCGTACACACTTAATGCAGATGCGCAAAGAGTAAAATCCTCAACCTCAAAAGAGCAAACAATCGGCTCGTTTAAGATTATCGCAGACTATGTAGACCAAATGAAGAAACTCGGTGTATATGACAACTCAACAATTGTGATAACAGGCGACCACGGCTATCCGTACACAGACACCGAGCCCTTGCTTGAAAGCACTGACACCGGCACAAAAACAGCTGTTTTTGTTAAACCGAAATCATCAAAAACAAGCGGACTCAGTGTGAGCCATGCACCGGCATCGGTTGCCGACATTATACCGACAATTGTTAAAGACACCGGCATAAAAACAAGCACCGATTACGGTGAAAGCCTCTTTGACATAGCACAAGACAGCGCAAGAAAGAGAATTTATTACCACTCAAGGCTTACCGGCAACAGCAAACTGATATTAGACAAATACACTATAACCGGCGATGCCGCAAATATAAAGAATTGGAAACTTGAAGAATCACGCGATACAAATCAAGCTTGGTATTAATTGGGAGAGAACATGGAATACATAGCAAAACCGCTCGGATATATAATTAAATTTTGCTACGAGCTTTTGTCAAGCTACGGATTGGCGATAGTCCTTTTTACATTTATAACAAAAATCGTTTTGTTTCCAATCTCGTTGTGGACTCACAAAAACTCGCTCAATTTGATAAAAATTCAGCCAAAGCTTAACAGAATCAAAGCAAAATACTACGGCGAAAAAGATAAAATATCAGACGAGCAATTAATTTTGTATAAGCAGGAGCACTACCATCCGCTGCTTGGTCTTGTGCCGATGATAATACAGCTTTTCCTGCTTATGTGCGTTATTCAAATAATATATAATCCGTTAACAAATGTTCTCTCGCTTGACCAAGGCACCGTTAAACAAATAATCGACGCTGTTTGCAAAGGCACCGCAATTGATTCTGACTCAAACGCAGTACAGCTTTTTGCGGTAAGAGAAATTCAAAACGGATTTTCAACCGGTTTGTCGGACGGCACAAAGGCGGCAATTGATGCGCTCAATATGAAATTCTGCGGCTTTGATTTGTCCGCAACTCCTTTTTCGGCAGGCGGAATAATGTATGCCGTGCCGATTTTAGCAGGGCTTTCGGCACTTGCACTTTGCCTGTTTCAAAACATAAAAAATCCGCTTCAGGCTGAGCAATCAAAGCTTGAACAAATAGGCACAAACGCCGTTTCAATTTTGATTTCGCTGATTTTGGGAGGTTTTGTTCCCGCCGGAGTCGGTTTATATTGGATATGCAGTAACATTTTCACTATGGCACAACAGCTGATACTCAACGCCGTAATGAACCCTAAAAAGCACATTGATTACGCCGAGCTTGAGGCAAGCAAGGCAGAACTTGAAAAAATATCGTCAATAGGCTCAACAAATTCGCCGAAACGCGGAAGCGAGCCTTATAAACGCGAAAAGGCTGACTGCAAACGATTTTTTTCAATCGAAAACAAGCACCTTGTAATTTATGCCGAAAACGGCGGATTTTACAAATATTTTGAAAGAATTATCAAATATCTATTGAATAATTCAAACATCATCGTGCATTACATAACAAGCGACCCCAACGACAATGTTTTCAACTTGCAAAAGGAAAACAAAAATTTTCGCGCGTATTTCATAGGCGAAAAAAAGATGGTGACCGTTTTTATGAAAATGGACGCCGATATTGTTCTTATGACAACGCCGGACCTTGAAACATATTATTACAAACGCTCATATGTCAAAAAAGACATTGAATATATCTACACAGTTCACGGTCCGATGAGCACGCATATGGTAATGAACAAAGGGTGTCTTGACCATTTTGACACGATTTTTTGTGTCGGCGATTTCCAAATTCCCGAAATCCGCAAGCAGGAGGAGCTTTACAATCTGCCCAAAAAGGAGCTTGTTGTGTGCGGATACGGATTTTTGGAAACACTCCAAGAAAGATATGACGCATCGGAAAAGCGCACAGACGGCACGCCGAAAATTTTGATTGCGCCGTCTTGGCAGGAGGACAACATACTTGACAGTTGTATCGACAATTTGCTTGACGCATTGCTCGGCAAGGGATATAATGTTGTTGTCAGACCGCATCCGGAATACAAAAAAAGATATCCCAATCGACTTGATGCAATCGTTGAAAGATACAGCGGTTATGATAAAGGCGATTTATCGTTTGAACTTGACTTTTCCGGCAGCGAATCAATTTATAATTCTGATATAGTAATCACCGATTGGTCGTCAACCTGTTTTGAATTTTCATATGTAACACTGAAGCCGTGCATTTTTATTGACACACCGCCGAAAATCTACAACAAAGACTACAAAGAAATCGGAATAGAGCCGCTTGAGCTTAAGCTCCGTGATCTTATCGGCAAGCGGTTTGCGCCGAATGAATTTGACAGTTTATCCGACACAATCGACAAAATGCTTGTTTCAAAGGCGGAATACACCGACAAAATTCGCGAAATCCGCACAAAATATGTTGCAAACTACGGCAAAAGCGGTGAGATTGCAGGAAAATACATAATAAACAAACTAATCCTAAAACAAAAGGAGAAGAAAAATGATAAATCCAAATAATCTATATATTGACCCATCAGTAATGAGCTATGCCCTGCAATTTGTTGTTGCCGGTGTTGTTACCGTTGGCGCAATAGTCGGCATTGTTGTCAGAAAAACAAAGAAGAAAATAAAAAAGACACTCAATATAGAAGAAAAAAAAGAAATTGAGGACGATATTGTTGATTTTTCCGACTCGGCAAGTGAGAACGAACAAGACAAATAATATCGCTCAAATCAAATTGAAATCCGCCAAGCGACACATTGCAAACAATGCCAATTGCTTTTTGCAATATGTCCTTTGGCGGATTTTTATTGTGGCAAGTAACGCACAGTTTAATTTTTCACAAAGTAAAAGCCTGTCGGCGCCAAAGTGCCGACAGGCTTTGTTTTGCTGTATATTATTTGAAAAACAAATAACTGTTTTAAGCGATTAGTCCATTTCTGCAATAGCAGCCTGAGCGGCAGCAAGTCTTGCGATCGGAACTCTAAACGGTGAGCATGATACATAATCAAGACCGATCTTGTGGCAGAACTCAACAGATGAAGGATCGCCGCCGTGCTCACCGCAGATACCGCAGTGGAGTGAAGGACGGGTAGCCTTACCGTTTTCAACAGCCATCTTCATAAGCTGACCAACGCCAACCTGATCAAGCTTTGCAAACGGATCGTTTTCAAAGATCTTCTTGTCATAATAAGCATCAAGGAACTTACCTGCATCGTCACGGCTGAAGCCGTAAGTCATCTGAGTAAGGTCGTTAGTACCGAAGCAGAAGAACTCAGCTTCCTTAGCGATATCGCCTGCTGTAAGAGCAGCACGAGGAATCTCAATCATAGTACCAACTTCATACTTCATATCAATGCCTGCTGCTGCGATTTCCTCATCGGCAGTTGCAACAACGATGTCCTTAACATACTTAAGCTCTTTAGTGTCGCATGAAAGCGGAATCATAATTTCAGGAGCAACTGTCCAATCAGGATGAGCCTTTTGAACATTGATTGCTGCACGAATTACGGCTCTTGTCTGCATCTTTGCAATTTCAGGATATGTAACTGCAAGACGGAGTCCACGGTGACCCATCATTGGGTTGAACTCGTGAAGAGAAGCGATGATAGCTTTAATATCCTCTACCGACTTGCCTTGAGCCTTTGCAAGTTTCTCAATGTCAGCCTCTTCTGTAGGAACAAACTCATGAAGCGGAGGATCGAGGAAACGGATAGTAACCGGGCAACCCTCAAGTGCTTCGTAAAGCTTTTCAAAGTCGCCCTGCTGATAAGGAAGAATCTTATCGAGAGCAGCTTCTCTCTCTTCTACTGTGTCTGAACAAATCATTTCACGGAATGCAGCGATTCTGTCTTCCTCGAAGAACATATGCTCTGTACGGCAAAGACCGATACCTTCTGCACCAAGCTCTCTTGCTTTCTTTGCATCTGCAGGAGTGTCGGCATTTGTGCGAACCTTGAGCTTTCTGTACTTGTCAGCCCAGCCCATAATTCTGCCGAATGTGCCTGCGATTTTAGCGTCAACAGTCGGGATAACACCGTCATAAATGTTACCGGTTGAACCGTCGATTGAAATGTAGTCGCCCTCGTGGAATTCCTTGCCTGCGAGAGTGAACTTCTTGTTTTCTTCATCCATGTTGATGTCGCCGCAACCTGATACACAGCATGTACCCATACCACGAGCAACAACGGCAGCGTGTGATGTCATACCGCCGCGAACGGTAAGAATACCTTGAGCGGCCTTCATACCTGTAATATCCTCCGGTGATGTTTCAAGACGAACAAGGATAACCTTTTCGCCCTTTTCGTTCCAAACCTCTGCGTCCTCAGCTGTGAATACAACCTTACCGCAAGCAGCACCCGGAGATGCGCCGAGACCCTTGCCCATAGGAGTTGCTTTCTTAAGAGCAGCAGCATCGAACTGTGGGTGAAGGAGTGTGTCAAGGTTACGAGGATCAATCATAGCAACAGCTTCAGCCTCAGACTTGTGGCCTTCATCTACGAGGTCGCAAGCGATTTTGAGAGCAGCCTGAGCAGTTCTCTTACCGTTACGGCATTGAAGCATATAAAGCTTTTTGTTTTCAACTGTGAATTCCATATCCTGCATATCATGATAGTGATTTTCGAGGATGTCGCAAACCTTAATGAAGTCTGCATAAGCTTCAGGGAATTCTTTTTCCATTTGAGCGATCGGCATAGGAGTACGAACACCTGCAACAACATCTTCGCCCTGTGCGTTGATGAGGAACTCACCCATAAGCTTATTTTCACCGGTTGCAGGGTCACGAGTGAATGCAACACCTGTACCTGAATTGTTGTTTAAGTTACCGAATACCATAGGCATTACATTAACTGCAGTACCCCATGAATACGGAATATCGTTATCACGACGATATACATTTGCACGAGGGTTGTCCCATGAACGGAAAACAGCCTCGATAGCGAGCTTGAGCTGCTCAACAGGGTCGGACGGGAAGTCTTCGCCGAGCTGCTTCTTGTACTCTGCCTTGAACTGCTCTGCAAGGTCCTTGAGGTCTGCTGCTGTCAAATCAACATCGTATTTAACGCCCTTTTCCTCTTTCATCTTGTCGATGAGTTGTTCAAAATACTTCTTGCCTACTTCCATAACTACATCAGAGAACATCTGGATGAATCTTCTGTATGAGTCATATACGAAACGCTCGAAAGCAGGATCTGAGTTGCCTGCGATCATAGCAGCAACTACATCGTCATTAAGACCGAGGTTAAGGATTGTATCCATCATGCCCGGCATAGAAGCTCTTGCGCCTGAACGAACAGATACAAGGAGCGGATTTGTGTGATCGCCGAACTTTTTGCCATTGATCTCTTCCATCTTGGCAACGCCCTGCATAACCTGACCCATAATTTCGTCATTAATCTTGCGGCCGTCTTCGTAATACTGAGTACAAGCCTCGGTAGTTACAGTGAAGCCCTGCGGTACAGGAAGACCGATTTTAGTCATCTCTGCAAGGTTTGCACCCTTACCGCCAAGCAAGTTACGCATGGTCATGTCGCCTTCTTCAAACATGTAAACCCATTTGTTTGCCATTTGTGAGTTACCTCCATTAAATAATATACAAATTTTGGTTTATGCTAAAGGGATAAACACACTTCTTCAGCATAATGCAACAGTATTGTAACACACGGCGAATAAAAATACAAACATTTTTTGTTAATTTTGGTGTTATTGGGTAAAATATATTGAAAAATTTTTTATTTTGTTGCATAATTAGTGTATCAAACTAAAAATTATCAATTTTTTTATAAATATTTAAGGAGTAAAGCTATGAAATCGGCAATTATTCTTGCAGGCGGCAAAGGCACGCGAATGAAAAGCGACAACCCAAAGGTAATGTGCGAGGTTATTTTTGAACCGATGATAAGCCATGTTGTCAGAGAGGTTAAGCGCGCAGGCATTGAGAGCATTTGCGTAATCACGGGATATAAGCACGAAATTGTTGAAAACTATCTTAAAACAATTGACGAAAACATTGCGACCGCACTTCAGGAGCCGCAACTCGGCACGGGTCACGCCGTAATGCAGGCAAGGGAGTTTATAAAGCAACACGAGGGCGACGATGTTTTGATTTTGAACGGCGACGGTCCGCTGATGGATGCCGAAACAATCAACAAGGCATACGATTATCACAAAAAAAACAAAAATGCGATAACACTTGTCAGCGCAATTGTTGAGGACACAAACGGCATCGGCCATATCAAGCGCGACGAAAACGGCACGCTTTTGAGAATTGTGGAGCACAAGGACGCAACAGACGAGGAAAAGAAAATCAGCGAATCAAACGCAGGCACATATTGGTTTGACGCCAAAGAACTGCTCTATGCGCTTGACAACATCACAAACAACAATGTTCAAAACGAGTATTATTTGACCGACAGCCTTGAAATTTTAATCGCAAAAGGTTGCAACGCAGGCGCATATATCTGTGAAAACAACGAAACCGTTTTGGGAGCAAATGACAGAAAACAGCTTAATATTTTGAACAATATTATGCGCAGAAACATTAACGACAGGCATATGCTCAACGGTGTTGATATTCCATGCACCGACGGTGTTATGATAGGCGCCGATGTTGAAATCGGCAACGGCACAAGAATTTTGCCGAATACAATCATAATCGGAAAAACCGTAATCGGCGAAAATTGCACAATCGGGCCGAATTCATACATTGATTCGTCTGTTATCGGCAACGATGTTGTGCTTGACAACAGCAAAATTCTTGACTCGACAATCGAGGACGGCGCAGACTGCGGTCCGTTTGTCAAGGTAAGAGCAAAATCGGTGCTTAAAAAGGGCGTGCACATAGGCAACTTTGTCGAGGTGAAAAACTCAATCGTCGGCGAAGGCACAAAGAGCGCACACCTGACATATATCGGCGACAGCGATGTTGGCTCGGGCGTTAATTTCGGATGCGGAACTGTCACCTGCAACTATGACGGAAAAAACAAGACCCGTTGCACAATCGGCGACGGCGCATTTATCGGTTGCAACACAAATCTTATCGCACCGGTTAATGTCGGCGACAGGGCATACATTGCCGCAGGCTCAACCATTACGGACGATATTCCGGGCGACGCATTATCAATTGCAAGAGCAAGACAGGTAAATAAGGAGGGTTGGGTTACCGAGAAAAAACCCTATAAAGAAAAGTAATGAAAAGAGAAAAAGTTTGCAAAATTTTTTGCATTATTCTTTCAATTGTGATTATTGCGGCATCGTTTGCCGGATGCAGTGAAAAATCAAACGGCTCTGACGATGAAAGCAAAACCACAACCACCACAACTACAACAACCACTACCACCACTACGGAAAATTTGGAAACAACATTTCCCGAAACGGCGACACAAAAGGTATATGAGGGCTTAAAAAAGGACTCCGACGGCGATTATCCCTACAAACTTGCCGAATACACCTCGACATATGCCGCAAGCAATAAAACGAGAACGGAAAACCTAAAGGTTTCGGCAGACAAAATCAACAACATTTGTATTCCAGAAGAGAAGGTATTTTCGTTTAACCAGACTGTCGGCAAGCGCACCGTTACGGCAGGCTACGAGTCGGCAAAGGTAATCAAGGACGGCGAATTTGTTGACGGGCTCGGCGGCGGAGTGTGTCAGGTCAGCTCAACAATTTTTGAGTGCGTTTTGCGCGCAAATGTTGAAATTGTGGCACGCACAAACCACACGCTTGAAATAGGATATGTTCCGCTCGGCGGCGACGCAACCGTGCAGTGGAACAGCAAGGATTTCAAATTCAAAAACACGCTCGGCACGGATTTGCGTCTGAAAATGACATGCTCCGGTGGCAAACTCACCTGCTCCGTTTGGTCAAAGAAAAAGATTGATGTCGGCGATGTGAAAATAAAAATCACCGCGTCAAACGGCGCTTACACCCTGACAAGAACAGTAAACGGCAAGCAAAATTACCGCACAACAAGCAAATATAAAAAAGCGAAATGATTTAGGGGCGAACTGTGTTCGCCCCTTTTTATGCACATATATTTCCATTGGTTTCATTATACATATATAAATTAACCATCTACAAGGGAAAATCATGATAGGCGCTGCAAACAAAAAAAGCGACGAAAACCGTCGCTTTTGCTTTGTCTTATATTACTGTATAATAGGTATAATCAAAAATCAAGTTCACAGCGCAGCTCGTCACGATCCCTGCCGAGAACGAATGCAAGCTCGTCAACCACAACACTGATACAGCCGCGCAAAAATCTTTCGTCGGTTGCGTAAAGGCGCTTTCCGAGTGCTTTTTGCTTTGCCTCATGGTCTTTGATTGCTTTGATAAGGTGAACTTTTTCCTTGCGTGTGCCGCTTTTATAGATTTTATCAAACAATTGCTTGCGCTCGCTTGGATTTGTTATCCATTGAAGCGGATTTGCGGTTTTGACATATTCGCACAAATCAAGCGCCTCGCTTTCTGTGAGCGACGGATTGATATGCACCTTTTCGCTGTCGTAATCCTGCGGTATGTAATAGGTTGACATTTCATCAAAAATCGGCACTAATACAAAATAATTTCGTTTGTCGCGATCAAAAACTTTTTCCTCTACATCAGTAATTCTGCAAATTCCTTTGGTTGAATACACTACACAATCGCCGATTTTTAATTTATCGTGTGACACGATTTTCCCTCCTTTTAAATTAAGACACTTATATCCGTCTTATATATTATACCACATTTGTATAAAAAATGTAAGGATAAAATTTTGGCTTTGTTTATGATATTGACAAGCACTGCGGAAAAATATAAAATATTAATCAGCAAAACTTATTACGGAGCAAAAAAATGAGCGAATTTAAAGTAATTGAAATAAAAAAATCCGTTTTTGAAAACAACGACCGCGAGGCTGACAAGGTCAGAGAACAGCTTAAAAAGGACAGAACCTTTTTGCTCAACCTTATGTCATCGCCGGGCTCGGGAAAAACAACAACACTTAAAGCAACAATCGCCGCACTTAAAAATGAATACAAAATCGGCGTAATGGAGGCTGACATTGACTCTGATGTTGACGCAAAAGCAATCAGCGAAACCGGCGCAAAATCAATCCAGCTTCACACGGGCGGAATGTGCCACCTTGACGCAGGAATGACAAAACAGGGGCTTGAAAGTTTTGACGCAAACGAGCTTGATTTTGTTGTGCTTGAAAATGTGGGCAACCTTGTGTGCCCTGCCGAGTTTGATACAGGCGCAAGCAAAAACGCAATGATTTTGTCAGTGCCGGAGGGCGACGATAAGCCGCTTAAATATCCGCTTATGTTCACCGTCAGCGATGTTGTTTTGATTAATAAAATCGACACGAAATCGGTCTTTGATTTTGATGACGAGGCAGTGGTTAAGAGAATCAAAAAGCTCAACCCGAATGCCGAAATATTTTTTATTTCTGCCAAAACGGGCGAGGGAATCGACGCTTGGGCAGATTGGCTCAGACGCGAAATTGACACATGGAATAAATAATGCACGAATTAGGGCTTGTTTATCAGGTTGTAAAAGCGGTTGACGAGGTTAAAGCGGAACAAAATCTGACCGAAGTCGACGCCATAACGCTTGAAGTCGGCGAAATGACGGATGTTGTGCCGAAATATCTTGAAGAGGCGTGGGAGGTCGCGCGACATTCAACCGATTATCCGAACGCCAAAATGATTGTTGAAGTAATTAAGGCGCAGGCGCGTTGCAAATCATGCGGCAAAACGGATTTTGTGCGCAATATCGGGTTTGAGTGCCCTGTCTGCAAATCAACCGATTTTGAAATCCTTTGCGGAAAAGAATTTAATATAAAAAGCATAACGGCTAAATAACAAACCGACACGATGCGTGTAATGCGCAATGTGTCGGTTTGTTGTTATATTATATTACATTAATATATGCACACGCCGTATGGGCGAACACAGTTCCACCGAAGTCAGCGACAATGTCAAATCAAAAAACAAAAGCGACGATTTCTCGTCGCTTTTTGATGTGATTTTATTTCTTTGCGCGGTTTTCGGCTTTAAGACGCAATTCCTTGTTGAGAATTGTTTTTCTGAGGCGAATTGATTGAGGAGTGACCTCCAAAAGCTCATCATCAGCCAAAAATTCCATGCTTTGTTCGAGCGAAAGCGTTGTCGGCGGAACAAGTTTGAGCGCTTCGTCCGAGCCGCTTGCACGAGTGTTTGTGACATGCTTTTTCTTGCAGACATTGCAAACAATATCCTCGTCCTTTGCACATTCGCCGACAATCATGCCCTCGTAAACCTCTACGCCGGGGCCTACAAAAAGTCTGCCTCTGTCCTGAGTGTTCCAAAGGCCGTAGCCTGTTGTTGTGCCTGTTTCGTGAACAACGATTGAGCCGCGACTTCTTGTTTGAATTTCGCCCTTATACGGCTCATAGCCGCTGAAAAGCTGATTCATAATGCCATTGCCGTTTGTGTCAGTAAGAAATTCACTTCTGTAACCGATAAGTCCCCTTGACGGAATTTTAATCTCAAGGTGAGTCATACCGGTTGAGCGAGTGTCCATATTTTGGATTTCGCCCTTGCGTGAGCAAAGTTTTTCCATAACAGAGCCGACATATTCCTCCGGCACCTCGATAATCGCAATTTCCATAGGCTCAAGTGTTTCGCCGGTTTTTGAGTCCTTTTTAAAGATAACCTGCGGACGCGAAACCTGAAATTCATAATTTTCGCGGCGCATTGTTTCAATAAGAATAGAAAGATGAAGCTCACCTCTGCCCGAAACCTTAAAGGTGTCCATTGAATCGGTTTCCTCAACGCGCATTGAAACATTTGTTTCAACCTCTTTGAAAAGTCTGTCGCGGAGATTACGCGAAGTGACATATTTGCCCTCTCTGCCTGCAAACGGAGAATCGTTGACGATAAAGTTCATGCTTATTGTAGGCTCGTCAATTTTAACAAACGGAAGCGGCTCGATGCAGTCGGGGTCGCACGCTGTTTCGCCGATATTAAGGTCGGGGATTCCGGCAACGCAAACAAGGTCACCGAATGTTGCCTCTTGGCACTCAACTCTTTTAAGTCCCTCAAACTGATAAATTTTTGAAAATCTTACATTCTCCTGCGTGCCGTCCTGCCTGCAAAGAACATAAGGATTGCCGTGCTTAATTGTGCCCCTTTGAACTCTGCCGACGCCGATTCTGCCAACATAATCGTCATACTCGAGCGAGCAGAAAAGGATTTGTGCAGGTCCCTCGGGGTCGCCGCTCGGTGACGGAATGTTTTCAAGAATTGCGTCGAGAAGCGGACGCATATCGCCCGAGCGCACATTCGGGTCGAGGCTTGAATAGCCGTCTCTTGCGCTTGCGTAAACAACAGGGAAGTCGATTTGGTCATCGTCGGCGCCAAGCTCGATAAACAAGTCGAGCACCTCGTCTACAACCTCTTCGGGTCTTGCACCCTCACGGTCAACCTTGTTGACTACAACGAGCGGTGTTTTTTTGAGCGCGAGTGCCTTTTTAAGCACAAATCTTGTTTGCGGCATACAGCCCTCAAACGCATCGACAAGGAGCAAAACGCCGTCAACCATTGTCAAAATACGCTCAACCTCACCGCCGAAATCGGCGTGGCCCGGGGTGTCAACGATATTGATTTTTGTGTCCTTATAATGGATAGAAGTGTTTTTTGAAAGAATTGTGATTCCGCGCTCTTTTTCAAGATCATTTGAATCCATAACCCTTTCCTGCACCACCTCGTTGTCACGGAAAATGCCGCTTTGATGGAGCATTTCGTCAACAAGTGTTGTTTTGCCATGGTCAACATGGGCGATGATTGCAATGTTTTTAATATTCTTTCTTTCTGCCAATTTTCTCACCTTGATTATTTCTTTTTATTAAATGTGTCACGCATTGCAACTGTTTTGTTGAATACGATTTTTCCGTCTGTTGTATCCTTGTCGGTGCAGAAAAAACCGATGCGCATAAACTGATATTTGTCGCCCGGTTTTGTATCGGCAAGCGATTTTTCGCAATAAGCCTCAACCTCTACGAGAGAATCGGGGTTGAGATTATCCTCAAACGAGCTGACGCCTTCCTCGTCGCTCGGGTTTTCAACATCAAAAAGTCTGTCATACATTCTGACAGTCGCTTTAACATTGTCTGCCGCGGAAACCCAATGAATTGTGCCGCGCACCTTTCTTCCGTCGGGGGTGTCGCCGCCGAACGATTCGGGGTCATATGTGCAGTGAACACAGGTAACCTCGCCGTTTTCGTCAGTGTCATATCCGGTGCAGGTCACATAGTAGCCTTTGTAAAGGCGAACTTCGTTGCCGGGATAAAGTCGCTTATACTTCTTAATCGGCTCAACCATAAAGTCGCCCTTTTCAATCCAAAGCTCTTTGGTAAACGGGATTTTTCTCGAGCCGTATTCGGGGTGGTCGGGGTGATATTCTACCTCGAGAATGTCTGTTTTATCCTCGGGATAATTGTCAATCACAAGCTTAAGCGGGTCAACAACGCTCATAACCCTTGCGGAGTTTTTGTTTAGGTTGTCGCGAACACAGCTTTCAAGAAGTGCAAAATCAACAACGCTGTATGCCTTTGAAACGCCGATTTTTTCGCAGAAATCGCGGATTGCCTCGGCAGGATAGCCGCGGCGGCGCATACCGCTGATTGTAGCCATACGCGGATCGTCCCAGCCGTCAACAATATTGTCCTGAACAAGTTTAAGGCATTTTCTCTTTGATGTGAGAGTGTAGTTGAGGTTAAGACGAGCGAACTCGATTTGGCGCGGCTTTTCGCCGTCGATACACTCGTTGCAGAACCAATTGTAAAGCGGACGGTGATTTTCAAATTCGAGTGAGCAAAGGGAGTGTGTAACCTTTTCTGCGGCGTCCGAAAGCGGATGCGCAAAATCGTACATCGGGTAAACACACCACTTGTCGCCCGTTCTGTGATGATGAGCGTACATGATACGGTAAATAATCGGGTCGCGCATATTAAGGTTTGGCGACGACATATCTATTTTTGCCCTCAAAACCTTTGCGCCTGCTTCAAACTCGCCGTTTGTCATACGAGCGAAAAGGTCGAGATTTTCTTCAACGCTTCTGTCGCGATACGGCGAATTTTTGCCCGGCTCGGTGAGCGTACCCCTGTATTCTCTGATTTCGTCAGGCGAAAGGTCATCGACATAAGCCTTGCCCTTTTTGATGAGCTTGATTGCGCAATCGTAGATGAAGTCGAAATAATCGCTTGCAAAATAAACATTGTCCCAATCAAAGCCGAGCCACTTAATATCTTCCTCAATCGCCTCGACATACTCGGTGTCCTCTTTGACGGGGTTGGTATCGTCAAGACGGAGGTTGCAAACGCCGTTGTATTTGTTTTTCACGCCGAAATTGATGCAAATTGCCTTTGCGTGTCCGATATGCAAATAGCCGTTGGGCTCGGGAGGGAAACGGGTTTGAACTCTTGAATAAACACCGTCTTTTAAATCCTCGTCAATAAAATCGTGGATAAAGTTTGAGGTGATTTCTGTTTCTTCGGTTTTGTTTTCAATCGCCATTATTTAGCCTCCCTGTAATATTCAAGTGCGGCTGAAAGCCTGCTTTGAACAGTGCTCTCGCCTAAAAGTTTTGTGATGGAATAAAGGTCCGGTGTGTTTGTTCTTCCTGTGAGGGCAACACGAACGATTGTCGAAACGTCGCCGACATGACCGTCAAACGCCTCCGGGTTTGATTTGTATTCTTTAACATTCGGTGTGCAGTTTACCAAAGGGCAAAGCTCTTTCATTCTTGCAAACCAAGTGTCCTTATCATCGTCGAGATTAACGACATCTTTGTATTTTTCAAGCACCTTAACGGCAAGCTCGGGTGTTGCGTTGCCTGTCAGGTCAAAGCACGGGGTAAATGTTTCGTCATACATATAGCTGAGATAATCCGAAACATCGCTCCATTTTGCAATATCCTTTCTCGGCTTTTTGCCCTCGCGGTCGATATTGAGAATGTCAACTGCCTTTTGCTCATCCTGCTCAAAAAGCGATGCAAGTTGCGGATTGTATCCTTTAGCCCACGCATACGAAAGCTCAAACACCTTTTGCGCCGGCATTTTGGAAATAACATTTTTTGAAACATCGGTCAGCTTGACAAAATCAAACAACGCTCCCGACGCGCTCATTTTTTTGAGGTTAAACGGGAAATCCGACAGCGGTGCGTTTTGATTTGCACGGCGCCAATCCTCAAAATTGGAGTTCAAAAGGGTTAAAATATATTCGTTAACCGACTCTGCCGGGAAACCTACTTCGTCATAGTAACTTACGGCAGCCTCGGGGTCCTTACGCTTTGAAAGCTTGCGCTTTCCGCCGTTTTCTTCTTTCATAATCGGAGCAATGTGCGCATATTTTACCGGCTTGAAGCCAAGCACCTTGAAAAGCTGAAGATGGAGCGGCACAGATGCAATCCACTCGTCACCTCTTGTGACATGTGTGGTGCGCATCAAATGGTCGTCAACAGCGTGAGCAAAGTGATAAGTCGGAATGCCGTCTGTTTTGAGCAAAACGACATCAATCACATTTTCGGGCATTTCGATTTTGCCCTTAATCATATCGTCAAAATAGCATTTTTTGTTAATATCGCCGGGCGATTTAAGGCGGAGAGTCCACGGCATACCACCCTCAATGTTGGCTTTGATTTGCTCAAAGGTGAGATTGCGGCATTTTGCATATTTGCCGTAGTAGCCCTTAATGTCCTCGCCCTCCTGGCTGTTGCGGATTTGCTCAATCTCCTCCGCGGTGCAAAAGCAGGGATAAGCCAAGTCGCGCTTAACAAGGTCCTTTGCATACGCCTGATAAATTTCTTTTCTGTGGCTTTGATAATACGGACCGTAGTCGCCGATTTCCTTGTCCTCGGCAACAACGCCCTCATCGGCATTGATGCCGTAAACCGACAGCCCCTTGAGCATTGCGCCCACTGCGCCGTCAACCTTGCGCTTTTGGTCGGTATCCTCAACGCGAACGAAAAACACGCCGTTTGTGTTTTTTGCGGTGAGATATGAGGCAACGCATGTAAAAAGGTTGCCGAAATGCAAATATCCGGTTGGACTCGGCGCAAAGCGAGTAACTCTTGCGCCCTCTTTCAAATCCCTCGGGGGATATAATTTTTCGTAATAATCGGGAGTTTTGTCAATATCGGGGAACAAAAAATCCGCGAGAATTTCTCTTTCTGTCATAGCAACATAACCTCAAACTAAAATATTTCATAATATTATTGCATAAATTGAAATAATATTCAATATAAATTATAAATTAATATTTTTATATTTACAAAAAATAATCCTTGACTTGCGCCGTTTTTTGTGCAATAATATACTATCGTAGCAAGTAAATCGAGGTGTGGCTCAGTTTGGTAGAGCGCTGCGTTCGGGACGCAGAGGCCGCAGGTTCAAGTCCTGTCACCTCGACCATAAAGACCTTAGAAAGCGAAAAGCTTCCTAAGGTCTTATTTTTTTGCAAAATTTGACTTAAATAACTGCGTTTTATGGCATTTCAAATTTTAATCACGCCTTATACAAAATCATATAACCACCATATTAAATCAAATATTTGGGGTAGAGTGTGAGAAGGGGGGAAAATTAACGACTGTCACGCTCTGCCCTTTGTTTGAGATACTTGTTGTAATGCTCCAAAGCCTTGCAAACAAAATCTTCCGTTTCATACTATCCACCTCGCTGTTTTTATCTGATTTGATGATATATTAAAGGGAAAATCTTATCAAATATGCAAAAAGGCTTCTGCCCAAAACAGGGCAGAAGCCTTAAAAATTATGCGATTTTGGAGGTTAGTTGCAAGCCAAGGGGGACTACTCCCACTCGACTGCGGGTTCGCTATTCCTCGCTGTTTTTATTATAGCGCACTCGCTACATTCTGCACCGTTTTCAAATTTTTGTACTCACGACATTAATTAAAACTTAGCTTTTATTGTTATATTTTAGTAATTCTTCATTAACAATCCATTCCTTATCAGCGCTCCAAAGATGCAGAACAACATCTACAACCGCACTTGTATTTAAAAGTCCATAAATATGTGGATATTTTACTCCGCAATTTCTTAAATCTTCCCAAACTACTTTATTTTCTAATTTATCAGTATCAATAACCAATAATACCATTTTTTCGGTTTCATTCTTGAAGTTAGGTGCTACCCATTGATAAGTTGATATTTCAGAGCAATGTATAAATCCAAATTTATTTATAGAAGAATCACCATAGTATTTTTTGTCTTTACATTCATTCCAATCGCTTTCTTTTAAACTATGTATAATAAACATTTTCTATCTCCTAAAAACATAGTAGGTTGGTTCACATCCACCATAAATATAGTTTCCCATTCTCCATTCCATAAAAAGGTATTCTACACCATCAATTGTTTGTATAAAATATGGAGAAGCTGTTGTTCTGTGCAGACAAATAACAAGTCCTTTTGTCCATTTTTCCTTCCACACCTCATCCATATATTTCTGAATAAGTATGCCATTGTTTTTGAACTCCAAAGATTTCAAATAGTATTCAATTCCATCACTATTAGGAACAAAATCTTCTGCATTTTCGACATAACCAACAGAGTTCCATTTGCCTCTTACTTTTTCATCATCTACAAATGGATAATCAATATTGTCATGTCTGCCAAGTGTTTCTTTATCATATATTTTATTGTCTTTTTTTACGAAGACTTCTGTCCTATCTTCAATATGAAAGAACAAATATTCCTTGCCGTCAATAATCGATATTTCATATTTATATGTATTAATGGGTTCATCTCCGCCATAATGAATTAGTAAATATCCCTTTGTCCAGCCTTCAAATATCCAATAAGGTTCTCCCTCCGGCAAAAAGTATATTTCATTATATCCGTCACTTTCTTTAATAAGATTGTCTAATGAATTATGAGCAGGATTATCAATCCACCCTACTATTTCCCATTTACCAATAACATTTTCATCGTTTACAAATTCCATTCCATTTGCGATTTTCATTATATTACCTCGTAAATTCCCTACAACTTAAAATCTATCTACGATTTGATAGTATCACAAAATTAGTGTTATTTCAACAATAAAAGCGGCAGACAACTCTGCCGCCTTCATTACCACATATTACTATATTTGGGTATATTAATTATAAGTATCATTAATTATGTGTGCACCTATAGTTTTCTTTCACTATTGCAATACATTTTTTTGCTTTCTTTTTATCGTCTTCCGTTGCGTTATGTATCATACTGATACAGTATTTTTCTTCTATGTTTGTGTTCGAGTTTTGGCTGATCTTTATTGAAATTTCAGGAGTATCATAAACCTCCAAAGTAAACGCGGAACTATTAACTTTTGTTACTAAAAACTTTGAGCCACGATCATTAGAGTAGAATACAGGTATATTTAACTGTTGTGCAACAATTATAGTTTGTATTTCTCCTAAACTAGACCTAGACATTTCGTTTGTTTTCTTGTCGGCAAAGTACGGCAATATTTTGGTTTCAAATATATGTTTTTTGGTATTTATTGTGTTAAATTTTAGTTTTGTGCTTAGGCTTTCAAAATACAATTCAACAAACGAATCAAATGTCATATTGCAAGCACCTTGCAGCTTTAACATTTCTTCTTTTTCCCAAGCCTTTGCCGCTTTTTGAGTAATAAAGCCTCGCTTTTGAGTTTGTTTTTTCTCACCTGTCCAATCGGTATATCTAAATACCGCTCGCCAAGTATTTGTTTTATTGTCCTTATATACAGGCATTTTTATCCTCCTTCTGTTTTATCTGTGCAGTCAATTCTTTTGTAAAAATACTTGCGATTAACTCTGCCCGAAACAACAATTTTTCCTTTTTCGGCAAGTTCCTTATTCAGTTTTTTGATAATCTTATATGCATAAGACTCGGAAACATCAAGAACTTCTGCAACTTCGTCAACCCTCATAAAAATAGAATTATCAGACATTTTTACACCTCCTTTGGCTCTCACAGTTACATAATATGTTGCAATTATGATACTTGTATTTACATTTTCGTAACTGTTTGGTTACGGTTTTATATTAACACCTTGCAATTCACTTGTCAAGAATAATTTCATAATTATCGTAATTATTTTGATAATTTTGTTTGACTTACCGTAACATATATGGTACAGTAATGTTTGAGGTGATGCTTAATGGCAATCGGTGAAAGAATAAGATACATAAGAAAAAAGCACAATATGACTCAAAAATATTTAGGTTTACAGCTCGGATTTGGTGAAAAGAACGCCGACTCTCGTGTTGCACAATACGAAAACGGCAGGCGTGAACCTAAAAGCGATATGCTAAAAGAAATTGCAGGAGTATTGCAGGTATCAACACTTGCACTTGACAGTCCTAATCTTGATGACCATATCAGGTTAATGCACACTTTATTTACTATCGAGGATATTTACGGACTTACCATTGAAAGAATAAACGGCAAGCTATGTATTGTTCCCGATGAAAGCAGACCGGAGTGTTTTACTGGTTTATACAGCTGCTTAAACGAGTGGAACGAAATAAAAGATAAAGTTAAAAGCGGCGAAATGACGCAGGGGCAATATGACGATTGGCGTTATAATTATCCCGAAGATTTACCCAAAAATATAATCAGCACTCTTGACCATTGCTGGGAAAAAGCAAAGCAGGAAAACAAGAAAAGAGAAAAGAACTACAATCCTTTCAATGAGCCGCAAAAAGACCTTTTAGCCGAATTTGAAAAAATCAAAAAAGAACACGCAGAAAAAGAAAGCAAAGAATAGAAAAAGAGCTATCGGACTTGATGTCTGATAGCTCTTAATCTTTTGTGAATATTTTATTGTTGCCAAAATGTTGCCATTTGGGGTTGCAAAACTCCCAAATGCCTTATAAATAGGGCATTTATCGAATCAGCGGAGTTACTCCCACTCGACTGTTCCGGGGGGTTTGGAGGTTATGTCGTAGACTACGCGGTTGACGTGGGCGCACTCGTTAGTGATGCGGTTTGAAACCTTTGCGAGAATATCATAGGGGATTTTTGCCCAATCGGCGGTCATGAAATCGTCGGTTGTAACAGCGCGGATGACAACGACATTGTCATATGTTCTGTGGTCACCCATAACGCCGACCGAATTGACGCCGGGGAGAACGCAGAAGAACTGCGCAAGCTCTTTTTCGTAGCCGTTTTTAGACATTTCGTCGCGGAGAACCCAGTCTGCATCCTGAAGGATTTTGACCTTTTCGGCTGTGACTTCGCCGAGGATTCTGACTCCGAGTCCCGGACCCGGGAACGGCTGACGCCATACAAGTTCTTTCGGAATACCGAGCTTTTCGCCGACCTTGCGGACCTCATCCTTAAACAAATCGCCGAGCGGCTCGATTGTGTCGATAAAATTAATATCATCGGGTTTTTTAACCATATTGTGGTGAGTTTTGATAACGGCGGTGTTTGCCTTGCCGTCGCTCTTGCCCTTGCCGGATTCTATTCTGTCGGGATAAATTGTGCCCTGTGCAAAATAGCCATCTTCGGCTCTTGAGCGAACCTCGTCCCAGAACACCTTGTAAAACTCGGTGCCGATGATTTTTCTTTTCTCCTCGGGGTCGGTAACGCCCTTGAGGCACTGCATAAAGTGGTCGCCGCAATTAACACGAACAAAATTCATATCGAAAAGCGAAGTGAATGTTTGCTCTACAAAATCGCCCTCGTCCTTACGCATCAAGCCTTGGTCAACAAAAACGCAGGTGAGTTGTTTGCCGACAGCGCGGGAAAGCAAGCCTGCTGCAACGGAGCTGTCAACACCGCCGGAAAGGCCGAGAATAACATTTTTGTCGCCGATTTTTTTCTTAAGCGCGGCAACAGTGTCGTCGATAAAGTTGTCCATAACCCAA